>X4_Red_Fox__coassemble_149_pt1 | contig 13885 bp, 16 predicted proteins | sample X4_Red_Fox__metabat2_low_PE_004 | metagenome-assembled genome bin X4_Red_Fox
TATCATAGAAAATGAAAAAAGCCTAGCATAGGCTGGACTTTTTCGACAGCCTGAGGGCCGCTGCAAAGCAGCGGCCCTTTTCGTATTGTCAAGCAAGCCCCTTTACCACCGGGGCCAGGAGCACCTTGCCGGTGCCACGGTAGACGTTGACCAGGCCCTCCCCGGAGGCGGCGGAGCCAACCAGGGACTTGCCGGAGCGCTCCACTGTGAAGCTGAGGCTGCCGCTCCAGGCAATGGCATTGTTGCCGTCCACTTTCAGCACATCGTTGTTCAGGGTGATTTCCACCAATTCCTCTCTGGGGCACTTGGATTCCAGGCAGAGGATGCCGTTTCCCTGAATCCCCAGGTTGAACAATCCCTCGTTGCCCAGGGCGGCAGAGGAGAGGTTGGAGCGCATGACTGCCTTGTGCTTGAGCCGCGCGTCACAGGCCAGGAACAGGCCGTCGTCCAGCACCAGATTGCCGCCCCAGTCGGCGGTGTCCAGCAGCAGAATGTGCTTGTAGGTGGGTTCCAGCACCAGCAGGCCGTCGCCGGTATACTCCGGCTTGATGGCAGATTCCCCGGTGACACTGCCCCGCAGGGCCTTGCCGAACAAATCGCCCACGCCCTTTACGCCGGTGGTGGCGTTGACATTGCCCACCGTCCACTGCATAGCGCCGGCTTGCAGGGTGATCTGGGCCTTGCTCAGGTCGCACACCACCTGGCGCTTGCGGACGTTCATCTCGTTGCAGTAGTAGGCCATGAGGGCATCTTCCGGCATGACACTCAGGTCCCGCTGGTATTCCAAAACCCGGAAGGGGCCAAGCTCCTGGGTGATTCTAATGTCGTCGTTGTTGAAGAAATTGTTTACAGCAAACATGGTTGTCCCGCCTTTCTGAAAACGTGTGAGTTGGTTACAGCAGGGCCTCAGCCCATTGCTCCTGCCGGAAGCCCACCAGAATCTGGCCATTGTCGCAGACCACAATGGGTCGCTTGACCAGCATCCCGTCGGAAGCCAGCAGCCGAAGCTGCTCGTCCTCGGTCATGGCGGGGAGCTTGTCTTTCAGCTCCAGCGCCCGGTACTGCTGGCCGCTGGTGTTGAAAAATTTCTTAATGGGCAGGCCGCTTTGGCGCACCCACTGGGAAAGCTCCTCATAAGAGGGCGGCGCCTCCTTGATGTGGCGGCTGGTATAGGAAAGCCCCTGGCCGTCCAGCCAGGCTTAGGCCTTTTTGCAGGTAGAGCAGGGGGGATATTGTAAAAACAGCATGGAAATTCCTCCTAATTCATGTGCAGCAGCCGTTTGACAAACTGTTTCCAGTAGTGCAGCTCGAAATAGTGGTGCCACAGGAAGGGCCGCTTGCCGTCTAAGTAGTCGCCGAAGAACTGATGACCGGCCTGGAATCCTTCGTACAGGGAGTCGGCAAAGGGGCCGTACCAGTCGTCCTGGAACCAATTGTAGCGGTACAGATCCTGATAGGATTTGATATAGCGGACGAAGCAGGACTTGTAGTGCTTTTTGGTCAGGTAGCGCTCATCCGGAGGCTGGTATCCCCGGTCCTGGGCAAACCGCTGCAGCTCCGGGGTGTAGCCCATGATGAAAGGCCCGACAAAGTCGATGGTGTATACGGGAATGTTGGCATCCACGTAGACCACGTCCAGGTTCCGCATGCGGTTGACATCCGTCTGGTTGTCGTCGCTGATGACCAGGCGCTCGATGATCTCTACCTTCTGGCCGCTGCGGCCAAAGAGCATGTTGTGGGGCAGGCTGCCGGAGAGGGTGGCCACCACCTGGCAGGGGCGGATGTAGGGAATCATACTGGACAGGGGCACCTTCTCCGGGTAGAGAATGGTGTAGCCGTTTTTGGCGAAGAAGTTGTCCAGGGCATCGAAGCCGAACTCAAAGGGCTGTCCCTTCTGGAACTGGCTGCGGCTGAAATAAATCTTCTCCGGGGTTTCCCAGTCCGGCTGGGGGCGGACATTTTCCGCAATGCGGTCAAAAACCCCCAGCAGCTTTGGGGTGTAGCCCTGGCGCATATGGATGCCCAGCTCCGGCACAATGACCCGGCGGAAGGTGGTGGGGCGGTTGATAAATTCCAGCTTGTCCCAGATGCCCAGCAGCTGGAAAAATTCCCGGTAGTTGCCCTGGATCTGCCGCTCTTCTCCCTCGTCCAGGAAGAAAACGTACTTGTCCACCGAAGCGCCCTGCTCCAGGAAGTACCACAGCCGGGTAACACCCTCGATGAGGAAGTGGCCCCAGTGGTTGACCATATAGCCGCAGTAGACCACGGTCTCCTCCCGGCAGTCCGGCGCTTGGAAGGGATAGGCATCCTGCACCCGTCCGGGGATGGCGGAGAGGTCCACATACTGCCCCTGGCAGTCCACCACGCCGCCCTTGCCAAACAGCAGCCCAAAGCTGGGGTCCCGCCGCAGAGGCAGAATGGTGGCTTGCTCCCCCTGCCAAATCGCCGGCGCCTGCCGAATTTCCACGGGGGCATCGTACCATTTTTTCAAGGCTTCCGCCTTTTTGGGGCGGAGGTAGGTGTAATCGATGTTCATATAATCACCTGTTTCCGTCTTGTATGTGACAGATTCTTTTAAGCTTTCCTACGGCCCGGCGGGAGAAATCCACCAGGCACAGATAGAAGTAGCGCAGCTTGAACCGATACAGCAGGGTGTCTTTCAGTCCCAGCTTTACGCCATCCTTGCTGGGCCGCAGATGGTGCTTGACCATGATTTCCAGCTTGCCCAATTCAAAGAGGTAGAGGGGCTTGCTGCAATAGCGGACGGACCAATGAATCATGCGGCCTTCCTCAGTGAGAGGATGCCACTCCGTGGCATAGCAGCATTTTCCCGTAAACAAATCCACGGACATTTGGGTCACTTCCCAGGGGATGCCGTAGTTGCGTGGGTCTGCATCGCTGGCGTGGCAGTTGTTGGCGGCCATGGCTATGCACAGGACCGGCTCGTCTCCGTTGGGGGCGCAGTAATCCGGCCATTGAAAGCGGTCGATGTGCTGGCAGATGTATTGACAGTCCCGGTAGATGGCATTGCAGGTTTCACCCCTGCGAATGAAGTACAGTCCGCCGTGAATGTCGGGCTTCCAATGTACAAAGTCGTTGAATTTATCCACAGCACCAAGCTGAAAAAGCCCTTTTTCCGATTGGGGGGGGTAATTGGTGCCGCAGCCAGTGAAGTCGTCTGCATCTGCAAAGTAGTCCCAGTAGACGTTCCAATCCGCATAAGCAAGACAGTCGGAATCGACAAAAATGGTTTCGTCGAAAGGGGCACGTACCAGCAGCTCAAATTTATCCCAGTAAGAATTGGACGGGTTTTCCAGAAGAATAACCTGGTCAAACAGCGCCGTGTATTCGTTTTCTCGGTCGCACATAATGGCAAAGGGCATGGGATTGGGGCAGAACAGCCGGTAGGACAGCAGCATATTTCTTGCCAGTTTGTAATATTTTTCGCTGCCGGTGGCGAGGGTGATAAAACCTCTGGTCATAGGGCACGTCTCCTTAACGTAATTGATGGGGCACAGGTTTTGCTGCCCACAAAATATTCAGCGGTGCAGCAGCCGCTTGATAAACTGCTTCCAGTAGTGAATCTGGAAATAGTGCTCTGGGAGGAAGGGCTTGTTTCCGTCCAGATATTCCTGGAAATAGGGGTAGTTGTCTTCGTAAGCCTCGTACAGGGAGTCGGCAATTTCGGGATACCATGGCTCCATATGCCAGCGGTAGCGGTAATTGTCCTTGTAGGAGCTCATGTACTGCTTAAAGCACTGCTCCCGGTAGGCTTGGGAATCGTAAGGCGGCTCCGGCGGGAGCAGACTGCGGTCTGCGGCGAAGCGCTCCAAAATGTGGTTGTATCCCACCATCAGCGGGCCGACGGTGTCCACGCTGTACAGATGGAAGTTGGCATCGACAGGGGTCACATCCAGCTGGCGCACCTGGTTGATGCCCACCTGGTGGTCATCGTTGATGACAAAGCGCTCGCAGATGGTGAGCTTCTGCCCGTTGCGGCCGAAGAGCATATTGTGGTGCACCGAGCCGGAAATGGTGGCAATCTCCGAGGCGTTTCGGATGTAGTGGATCATCTGAGAGAGGGAAACCGTCTCCGGGGCCAGCACCATGTAGCCGTTGCGGCGGAAGAAGCTGTCCAGGCATTCCAGGCCAAAGTCGAAGTTGTTATCCTTGGCAAAGCTGCTGCGGGTGAAGAACACCTTCTGCGGAGTCTCCCAGCCGGAAGCTGGGGGGTGATTTTGGCGGCAATGGTATCAAAAACCGCCAGGAATTCCGGCGACCAGCTGTGCATCACCTGGAAAGAGATCTCCGGCACAATCACGTGGCGGTAAGTGGTGGGCTGGCTGATCAATTCCAGCTTGTCCCAGATGCCCAGCAGCTGGAAAAATTCCTGGTAGTTGCCTTTGATTTGGCGCTGCTGGTTTTCTTCCAGAAAGAAAACATATTTGTCAACAGCCGGATTCTCTTTCAGGGCGTACCACAGCCGGGTGGTGGCCTCCACCAGGAAGTGTCCCCAGTGGTTGACCATATAGCCGCAGTAGACCACGGTTTCGTCCCGGTATTCGCTGGACGGGCAGGGGTAGCCCTTGCCGATGCGGTCCGGGATGCCGGAAAGGGCCACGTAATTCTGCTGGGCATCCAGCACGCCGCCCCGGCCAAACAGCAGCCCCTCGTTGGGAATTTCCCGCAGGGGCAAAATGGTGGCACGGTCGCCCTCCCAAACGGACAGGTTGGTTTTCTCCTCAAACGGGGTGTTGTACATCCGTTTCAGCCACTGGGCCTTCTTGGGCCGCAGGTATTGATAATCGATTTGATACACGATAGCATCGCTCCATTTACAGTATCATAATTCCGCATCCAGGGCAGCTCTGGCTGCTTGGACGGCTTCGGGGCTGGTTTGGGGGATGTGCCATTCGTCCAGCCCTGGCAGGCCCATGGGCACGCCCTCCCGGCGGAAGACCATGCCGCTTTCGATTTCGGTTTTGCCGCTCATGTGGAAGGCTTCCAAATCAGGAAGGCGCTGCCGCAGGGTGGTGATCGCCTGGGCGTTGATGCCGGCCCCTGCCAAAATCCGGGGGCCGTCCAACTCAGCCTTCAATTCCAGCAGGGCCTGAAGAACGGGCACACCGTCTAAGCACCGGCTTTTGCAGCCGCTGGTGAGCACCGTGTCAAAGCCCAGCCGGGCGGCACGCCGGTAGGTTTCCAGAGGGTCGCAGGATACGTCGATACATCGGTGCAGGGTCAGGGGAAGGCCCTGGGCGGCTTCCAGCAGGGGCATCATGGCTTGGGTGTCCAGCTGCCCCTGATCATCCAGACAGCCGATGACGAAGCCGCTGGCCCCTGCCTGGCGCAGCAGGGCCATATCGGCGGCCATTTCCAGGATCTCCTGCCGGGTATAGAGGAAATCACCGCCCCGGGGGCGCATTAAGCACCGCACGGGAATGTCAAAGTCCCGGCGAATCAGCCCCAGCAGTCCCGGCGACGGGGTCAGGCCGCCGATGCACAGGGCGCTGCACAGCTCCAAGCGGTCTGCGCCGCCGGCTACGGCAGCCATGGCAGAGGCATAGGAATCCACACACACTTCCAGCAACTTGTTCATAGAGTACCTCCCAATCGGGGACTTGATTTCTTACAGCTAAAGTATATAATAACAGCAAGGATTTGTCAAACCAAAGGATGGAAAAGGAGCGCATTATGGACTTAAGAAGCCTTACGATTTTTATGGAGGCGGCGGAGTTGGGGAGCTTTACCCAGGCAGGGGAGAAGCTGGGCTATTCCCAGCCCACCATTTCCTTTCAAATCAAGCTGCTGGAAAAGGAGCTGGGGGTCAGCCTCTTTGACCGCATCGGCCATACGGTGAAGCTGACGGATGCCGGCCGGGATGCCCTGGCCTATGCCCAGCAGATTTGCCGGCTGTCCCAGCAGATGATTCAGGGAAGCGACCACCAGCCCAGCGGCGTGCTGCGGCTGGGAATGGCGGATTCTCTGTGCCGCCCGCTGATTGCCGGACATTTCCGGGATTTCAGCGGGGCGTATCCCCAGGTGTCGGTGCAGATTTCCACGGGGGATACCAGCGCCCTGCTGGAATTTCTGGACAGAAACAAGGTGGACATGATCTGCACCATCGACGACCGGGTGTACGATACCAACTACGTCATTGCCGATGAGGAGGAGGTTGGGGTACACTTCGTGGCGGCACCTCAGCATCCCCTGGCGGGGCACACCGTGGCCCTGGAGGAGCTGGCGGCCCAGCCACTGCTGCTGACGGAAAAGGGCATGAGCTACCGGCGGATCATGGACGAAAAAATGGCAAGAAACTCCCTGGAGATCCAGCCGGTGCTGGAAACCGGCCGGGCAGACCAGATCTGCGCCCTGGCAGAGGAACAGGCCGGGGTGGGCTTCCTGCCGGATTATGTGACCGAGGACAGCGTCCGCTCAGGCCGCCTGGTGCGGCTGGATGTGCCCCAGTGTCAGGTGGTGGTGTGGAAGCAGCTGCTGTACCGGCGGGAAAAGTGGGTGTCGCTGCCGATGAAGGCCATGCTGGACCATCTGAGCCGCATTCGCCTTACAGGAAAGGAGGGGGCAGGATGCGCCTGATTATAGGCCTGATGCTTACGACGGTGCTGCTGGCAGGCTGCGGCAAAGCACCCCAGCCCACCCAACCGGCAACCCAGCCCACTGTAATCCAAACCCGGCCCCAGACGGTTCCCACTGAGACGGTGGCGATAAATGACGAGGAATTTGTCCGTGTGACCAAGTATGTCCCCGGCATTCGCCAGGATTTGCGCTATGCCGGGGAGCAGAATTTCACCGGGCAGCGGATTTACGACTTCCCGGATGCCTACCTGCGGTGGGGAACGGTGAAAAAGCTCCAGGCCGTGCAGGCGGAACTGGAGAGCCAGGGATTAGGCCTGAAAATCTGGGACGGCTTCCGGCCGGTCAGCGCCCAGTACCGCCTGTGGGAGGTCTGCCCGGACCCGACCTATGTGGCAAACCCGGAGATGGGATACAGCGCCCACAGCCGGGGCAACACCCTGGACGTGACACTGGTGGACAGCCAGGGCCGGGAGCTGGAAATGCCCACCGGGTTTGACGATTTCACCACCCTGGCCGACCGGGACTATTCCGACTGCCCGGAGACGGCCGCCGCCAACGCCCGGCTTTTGGAGCAGACCATGGAGCGCCACGGATTTTCCGGCTATGCAGGGGAGTGGTGGCACTTTTCCGACACAGACAGCTACCCGGTGGAGACGGAATTCCAGCCGCCGGTGAGCATGGGATAAAAAACGTGCCCCAGGCGAATAGCCTGGGGCACAGTGCTGTGAAAGCTTACAGGTGGTAGTCCGGGAAGTATTCCTCCACGAAATCCACCTTAGACACCTGGAAGGTCTTGCCGTTGAGGTAGTCCAGCTCCTCGGCATCGGTGGTGAAGGCAAAGCTTAGCTTATAGGAATACAACGCCTGGTAATTGCGGTCATAGCGCTTATCCAGCTTGCCGTATTTGCCGTCACCCAGCAGGGGATGGCCGGCGTGGGCGAACTGGGCACGGATTTGGTGAGTCCGCCCGGTGATCAGCTGACACTCCACCAGGCTCAGGCCGCTGCGGGAAGCCAGGGTTTTGTAGTTGGTCTGGCAGGACTTGGCACCGGGCTTGGGGGTGTCGGTGACATAGACCCGGTTTTTCTGGGCATCTTTGAACAGATACCCTTTCAGACTGCCCTCCCGGGGCGTGGGCGTGCCCTCCACAATGGCAAGATACCGCTTGTCCATCTCCCGGTCTTTGATTTTCTGGTTCATTACCCGCAGGGCCATGGCGGTCTTGGCGGCGATGACGATGCCGCCGGTGTTGCGGTCAATGCGGTTGCACAGGGCCGGGGTGAAGGCGTTCTCATCCCGGGGCTTCCAGTCACCCTTCTGATAGAGGTAGGACTGGATGTGGTCAATGAGGGTCCGGCCATATTCGGCCCCGTCGTGGGGATGGACCGCCAGACCGGGCCGCTTGTCCACCAGCAGGATGTGGGCATCCTCGTAGACGATGTTCAGCTTGGGGCTGGCTACCGTCAGATAGGCGTTGTCCTGGCGGGGCTTGTCGAAAAATTCGTCGTTGATGTACAGCTGAAGCACATCTCCGCTCTGAAGCCGGGCATCCCGCTCAATGCGCTTTCCGTTGCACTTGATGCGCTTGATGCGGATGTATTTCTGAGCCAGGGAGGCCGGCAGCAGGGGAACGGCCTTGGCCAGGAAGCGGTCCAGCCGCTGGCCTGCGTCGTTGGGTCCGATGGTAAATTCTTTCATAGTTTCTCCAGATTATTCCTTGCAGTGTTCGTCAAAGTGGCGGTTCATCTGCTCAGTGAACTCGATGGCGGCGTTGTAGCCCATTTTCTTCTGGCGGTTGTTCATGGCGGCCACCTCCAGAATCACCGCCAGATTTCGGCCGGGGGTGATGGGGATGGTGTACATAGGCACTTTTACGTCCAGAATGTCGGTGTATTGCTCCTCCAAGCCCAGCCGGTCATAGACCTCCCGGGTGTTCCAGGCCACGATGTTGGCCACCAGGTTGATTTCATTCTCCATTTTGACGGCGCCGACACCAAACAGCTTGGCGACGTTGATGATGCCGATGCCCCGCAGCTCGATGTAGTTGCGGATCAGCTCCGGGGCGGTGCCCACCAGGGAGGAGGTGGAGACTCGCCGGATCTCCACGGCATCGTCGGCGATCAGGCGGTGTCCACGCTTCAATAGCTCCACAGCGGCCTCCGACTTGCCGATGCCGCTGTCGCCAATGAGCAGAATGCCTTCGCCGTAGACTTCCATGAGAACGCCGTGGCGGGTGATGCTGGGGGCCAGGGCGGCTTTCAGATAGGTGATGATGGACGAGACGATGGCGCTGGTGCGCTCCTGGGTGGACAGGATGGTGATGTTGTGCTTCTGGGCCATTTTCAGCATTTCCTGATGGGGGGCAATGCCCCGGGCAATGAGCAGCGCCGGAAATTTGTAGGAAAACAGCCGGTCGAAAATGGCGGAGCGCTCCCGGCTGGAGAGCTTGGTCAGGTAGCTCATCTCCACGTTGCCCATAACCTGCAAGCGCATCGGCTCATAGTGGTCAAAATATCCCGCCAGCTGCAAGCCGGGCCGGGCCACATCCTCCACCGTCAGGCGGATGGAGGAGAAGTCCGTGGCTGCATAGGCGATGTCCAGGTGAAATTCCTTCACCAGCATACTCAAAGGAACGGCGTAGGTATCGCTCATGGTGCACCTCCGGAAGAAAAATGGGGAAATTTGGGCAAATTGAATGCCGTTACCACCTATTATATCTGCCAGACAGGGGAATATCAATAGATTTTCAAAAAAACAAAAAAATTTGAAAAAAATGCTTGCATTTTCTCTAAAAGTTTGGTATCATATCTAAGCGCCTGTAGGGGCGCAATTTATGAGTGTTTTATCGGATGGGAGGTGCAATGAATGGCTAAGTGTGATTTTTGTGGTAAGGGCGTGACCTTCGGTATCAAGGTCTCTCACTCCCACAGACGTTCCAATCGTGCATGGAAGCCCAACGTCAAGCGTGTTAAGGCTGTCGTGAATGGAACTCCCTGCCATGTGTACGCTTGTACCAGATGCCTCCGCTCCAACAAGGTCGAGCGTGCTATCTGAGACCCTGGCATATAAATTCGCTGCTGAAATTTTTTCAGCAGCGTTTTTTTATGCCCATCACTCCGGCTGGTCTTCCGGCTGGCCCACATATTGAAAGCGGGGGCTGTGATAGCCGTCCCGGTCTACCATCTCCTGCCACATGGCAGCGGGGCGCACCCACAGGCCACGGGCGCCGTACAGGGCCTGGTAAATGACCATCGGCTCCTGTGTCTCAGAATGGGTGGCCACTGCCAGCAGCCGGTAGAGATTGCCTTTGAAGTGGCGGTAAATGCCTGGTTTCAAATCCATAGAGGTTCCTCCTTGCGAAAAGTCTGCGCCGGACGTATTGTGTCCGGCGCAGCAATTTGGTTGGGGTTATTACGCTGCCTTGGGGACTTCGCCACGGGTGGCCAGGTCGATGACAGCCTTGGGGTCGAAAATGGAGTTCTTGGTGAACTGGTCGGAGTACCAGACCATGTTCTCGCCGGTGACCATCAGACGGTTCTGGCGGACATAGGTGGGGTTGACCTCCGCATAAGGCTCGGTGCTGTTGGCGACCAGATAGCGGAATCCGGCATCATAGATGGCCTTGAACGCCTGGCCGGTGTAGTCGGTAAGGCCGGTGGCCCGGGCGAACACCAGCACGTCCACATCGCCGATGATGGGGGCGATCTTCTGGGTCCAGGATTGCAGGTCGGCGCTGATCTGCTGCACGCTGGACTGCTTGTAGTCCATGTTGGAATAGGTGTAGCAGGCCAGGGTGTAGCCCTTGTCCCGCAGGGCCTGGACGATTTCCTTGGCTCCGGCGATTTCCTTGTCCACATAATCCTGGGTCTTGGTGGCTACATAGTCAGAGATGCAGCGGTAACCGAAGATACCCTCAGAGCCGGAGACGGCCAGGATAGCCCGGGCGCCCTGGTAGACAAAGCCGGGGTGGGTGCTGATGAAGTCCTCCAAAATGGGCACAAAGTCGTAGTTGCCAACCAGAGTCTCGCCGGCGGCGCTGACATACTGGGCCTTGATTTCGCCGTTTTGCAGCACCAGCTTGCTGGCAAAACCGTCGCCGTTGGCATTGGCCTCGCCCAAATCGGTGTCCGAAATCATGTAGTGGAAGTAGTTGACCATAGTCTCAGTGAGCATAATGGGCTTCTTCCCGGCGGGCAGCCAGATGGACTGGGTGCTGAACAGCTCCGTGCCGGAGGGGTCGACCTGAGAGCCGATGAAGCTGTCGAAATCCACCAGAACATAGTCGTTGTTATAAAGCTGCTCCAGAATTTTCAGGAACTCCCCGGTGGTGACGAAGTTGCGGTTGTAGTTGCCCTTCAGATCGGTGTCTTTCAGTGCCCGGGACATATCCTCCACCAGAACGTGGAAGCTCAGGTTGGGGATCATGGAGTAGTCCTTGAATTCCACCAGCTGGCTCTGGGCAGTGAGGTATTCCGAACGCTGGGTCTGTACCTCAGGGTACTTGGTCAGATCGCCCAGGCTTTCCAGCAGGTCGATGGCACCGTTGTAGTCGTATTCCTGCACCAGGGCTTCCGCCTGGGCCTGGGCCTGCTGAACCCGCTGGGCAGCCAGAGCCTCGGCATCCAGAGAGGTCTGCATCTGGCTCTCCTGACGCTGAATCTCGGTTTTCAGATTCTGGATCAGGTTGGAAAGAGAGCCGACGGCAAAGGTCAGCACCAGAATCAGGCTGACACACACGATCAGCGGAGGCAGATAGACCTCCTTGAACAGCTGGACAGGGCTTTTTCTCCGGCGGCGGCGGGGGTTGTCCGGGTCAACGGGTGCTTCCCGCATCTGCTTGTTCAGCACGGGGCCGAAGTAGAGATCCAAGAAGCGGCTGAACAGGCTGGGGCCGGTCTTTTCCTTCTTCGGCTTCTTGGGCTTGCGCTCCGGCCGGGGCTTGGGGGCCGGCGGCTCCTGCTCAGGGATCTGCTCCTGCTGCTGGGACTCCTCATAGGAGGGGTCATAGGGCTGGTCGTAATCCTGCTGGGCATAGTCGGCAGAATCCTCAGTGTAGTCCTCCTGATAATCTTCCTGCTGGTATTCGCCGGTCTCCTGAGGCTGGTCAGGCTGGGGAGCATCCGGCTGAGAGCGGCGGGGCATATTCAGGAAGGCATCCATATCATCCACTTCGTCCTCCAAGCCCAGATCATCCAATGCATCCAGGTCGAAGTCCTCCGGGGCATACCCATCCGCAGAAAAATCTCCATCGGAGAAGTCGTCAGGCCCATACCCGCCATCATCTGCCGGGGGCACTTCCTGGTCAGTCAAATCCTCCTGCAACCCCAGTTCTTCCTCAGAAAACTGGGAAATATCCATATTTTCATCAAATTCTTCCCCGTCCAGAATACTCTTTGGGTCAAAGCCGTATTCTTTTTCAAAGTCGAAATCGATGTCGAAATCGTTCTTACCCATCATTCATCCCTACCTTTTATGGTATAGTCATTCATATTCTAACATTGCCAGCCTGAAAAAGCAAGAACATTTGGCACAATTGCGAAAAAAAGGGGGCGGACGGCCCCGGTTCCGGGCCAGGTGGTTCTTGCAAAAAAACGGCGTATATGGTATGATAAGCGGCAAAGGAGGCGGTATCCATGGGGTTATACATTCGGCAGCGGATTTTTTCCTGGACGGACAGCTATGATGTCTACGACGAAACCGGGGAAGCCCGCTATGAGGTCCGGGCGGCGTTTTTCACCCTGGGCCACCAGATTCATGTTTACGACAAGCGCACCGGCCGGGAGGTGGGCTCCATTCACGAGAAGCTGCTGCGGTTTTTGCCCACCTTTGAAATTGTCATCGGCGGCCGCCTGCAAGGCACCGTCCGCAAGGAATTGACGTTCCTGCGGCCACGGTATCAGGTGGACTACCGGGGCTGGGCTGTGGAGGGCGACCTGCTGGGCTGGGACTACCGGGTGACCCAGGGCGGCCGGGTGGTGATGTCCATTTCCAAGGAGCTGCTCAGCTGGAGCGACACCTACGTGCTGCGCTATGACGATCCCGCCGACGAAATGCCGGGACTGCTGCTGGTGCTGGCCATCGATGCAGCCAATTGCAGCCGGGACGATTGACGGAATATAAATTGAAAAACAGGAGCGTGTATTGTGGAAAAAATTACCAGCTTTACCATTGACCACCTGAACCTGTTGCCGGGGCTGTATGTGTCCCGGAAGGACCGGGTGGGGCAGGAGGTCGTGACCACCTTTGACCTGCGGCTGACCCGGCCCAATTTTGAGCCGGTGATGAACACCGCTGAGGTGCACACCATGGAGCATCTGGCGGCAACCTATCTGCGCAACGAGCCCCAGTGGAAGGAAAAGGTGCTCTATTTTGGCCCTATGGGCTGCCGGACGGGTTTTTATCTGCTGCTGGCCGGGGACTATGATTCCCGCCAGGTGCTGCCGCTGGTGCGTGGGTGCTTCCAATTTATTCGGGATTACCGGGGCGACGTCCCTGGTGCCAGTGCCCGGGACTGCGGCAACTACCTGGACATGAACCTGCCCATGGCAAACTACTATGCAGACCGCTATGCCGCCCTGCTGGAAAATCCGGACAGCAGCCGGCTGGTCTATCCCCAAGGGGAGTAAGGAGAGAACGATGACAAAATTGGGAATTATCGGCGCCATGCAGGTGGAAGTGGAAATCCTGCTGGGCCAGATGGAAAATCGGCAGGACAGGACCATTGCCGGCAGCGTCTTCTATGAAGGCCGGCTGGAGGGGCTGGACGTGGTGGTGGTGCAGTGCGGCGTGGGTAAGGTCAATGCGGCCCTGTGCACCCAGATTTTGCGGGATGTATTCGGCGTGACCCATTTGGTGAACACCGGCGTGGCAGGGTCGTTGTGCGCCCAGCTGGACATTGGGGACCTGGTGGTGAGCCAGGATGCCATGTACCATGACGTGGACTGTGTCCACTTCGGCTATCCCTATGGCCGTGTCCCTGGCATGGAGGTGACGGCCTTCCCGGCAGACGAAACCCTGGTGGGCTACGCCTTTGCCGCAGCGGAGGCGGTGAATCCCGGCCACACCAAAATCGGCCGGATCGCCACCGGCGACCAGTTCGTGGCGGACAAGGCGCTGAAAGATGCCATCATCGCCCACACCCAGGGCCTGTGCACCGAGATGGAGGGCGCAGCCATCGCCCAGACGGCTTACCGCAACGATCTGCCCTTTGTCATCCTGCGGGCCATCTCCGACAAGGCCGGCGACCGTGCCCAGATGGCCTACCCCACCTTCGCGGCCACCGCAGCAA
>X4_Red_Fox__coassemble_151_pt1 | contig 13776 bp, 15 predicted proteins | sample X4_Red_Fox__metabat2_low_PE_004 | metagenome-assembled genome bin X4_Red_Fox
ACGGTAGCCAGCCGGGAGTTATAGGCAGGGTCAGCGCTGCCGCCCTCCTTCACCGCCACGATCAGCTCCTTGGCGATTTTGGTAAACGCCGCAGCCCGCTTGGCGTCCTGTGCGCCCTTGGTTTTCTGAATGTTATGCCATTTGGAATGTCCGGACATGTGTATCTCTACCCTTTCTGGTGTAATTTATAAAATCAGCCTGTCTATTCTAGCAGAGTTGTTTGGAAAAATCAATAGAAAGAACACATTTTTTCGTTTTTTCCTTTCACGTATCCATTACGCCGCATCATCCGCAGTAACAACAAACGTTATATCTTCCGTGATTGCGCCAATATCCGCCATTGGAATGCCGTCTGCTGTCATAAGTGCCAGCTTGCTCCATCCACCGGGGGATATCCTGGAGAGGAACTCGCTCTCCTCAATAAAGTCCACAGGCCGCTGACCCTTGGGGATGCACACGTTGCTGTACCATGTTCCGTCCGAAGCCACCAAGGTAACGCAGCAATATTCGTCGTAATTTCGGAAATAGTCCACCAGGAAGTCTCGGCGTTTCGGGAAAAAATCAACGAAAAAATCATAGAATTCCGGAAGTGTTTCCATTCCTGACGTAATCGGACTGGGATTATACGGTTTTGACGTCTTCCAACGCCTTGCATCGCATTCTCTTGATCCCGCAATCATCCCTATATCCGTCCTAAGTTTGTCCGACAATGCACTTATAACTTCATCGTCAAGCATTTCCTCTACTGCTTCCGCAACACATAGGCGAAATTTCTCCCACTGAATCAACTCTGGATACCAAGAATTTCCGAGGAGGTTTCGGTAAGCCATGATACAACGCTCTTGACTTGGGTTAAAATGAGTAAGCGCAGACCCCATGGAAAAATCAAACTCCCACGGCAGCATAGCGTGGATACGTTCTCCTTGATCAATGTAGAAGTATTGGCTAGCATAGGAAAGGTCAACATTGCACAAGAATTCCTCCAGAGCGTATAACTTTGCGATCGATTCTATATCTATCACCTGCTCGCATTCTTCCCATTTTTTATTGTACAGCAAGAATTCTAGGTAATTCACCACATCTTCAGTAAATGATGTATCGCCTTCCATAACTTGGATAAATTGTTCGTAAAAAGCCGAATAGAACGTCGGAGGCTGAATAACCGCTGCACACTCAAAAACTGCCTGATAAGAATCCGCTTGTTTCTCGTACTCCTTTTTCGTCGCTACACCATACAGTCCAAGATATTCTCCATTGGCAAAGAGGTTTACGTAGCTGTAAGGTGAAGTAAAATCAATCCCAACCTTTTCCCCGGCAAAACACGCCAAAGAATTGCGGAGTTTGCTTTCATCAGAATACTCTGCAAGCAGGCAGAAATCCGATATATTTTCGAACTGAAACAACGTAACCGGGGAAGAAAAATGAAGATTTTAGGGAGCTTTGGGTTGATTTTTCCACGCAAAATCCCCCCAAGTTCCGTTTCCACGCCCAGTGACTGTACCAAACTTTTGCAGCAAGATGTCTCCCGCTTCATCCAGTACAGTTACCTTTGCCGAAACTTTGTTCTTTTTATCCTCGTGTACCGTATCCATAAAGTTCACTTTGCCCTGGAGCATCACCGACGGAATCGTATCACACTGCCAAATCTCAATGACGTAGTTCTGTCCGTCAATAGTTAATTCAGCAACATTTCCATAGTCACTATCCGATCTCAATTGAAATGTAACAGATGGGTTCCAAAATACCCCCCCCGTTTGCTAAAGATACTGACAAATTTGAAGCAGATGTACACGACGGCAAAAACAAGAAATACTTATCCTCCACCTCATCGTGGTAGGGAAGCAGTCTCAGATCATTTTTCTCATCCGTAAATTCTATCTTATCCGGCGTAAGCACATCGTCACCATTTCCCCCTATACCCCAGGCAAGAAATCCCAGCAGCGTGACAAACACCAGCAGAATGGGAACATATAACTTCCATTTACCCATAGCGCAGAATCTCAAAAAGTGACCTCACCGTCGTGGGTCAGGGACGATACACTGGAAACGCTGGAAATCGCCGCAATGGCATCAATGCACTGCCGCTCCGTCTTGCTGGAAAACTCAATCACCAAATGGATCCCGCCGCCGGACAGAACCTTGGATTTCACCGTATAATGCTTGCAGTGCTGTGCGACCGCAGCCATAATGGCGTCCTCGCAGGTCTTGTCCCCAGCGGAAATCGTTAAAATCTTCATCGCTTTGGCCTTGGGCAGGTGGTCCAGCAAGAGCAGCCCCAACGACAGGATCACCGCCAGCATGGCTGCAAGAATCGGCATTCCTGCACCGCAGAGGATGCCCTCCGCAATCGCCCAGAACAGGAACTGCAAATCCATGGGGTCCTTAATGGCCGTGCGGTAACGGACAATGGACAACGCACCCACCATGCCCAAAGAGAGCACAATGTTGCTGGAAATGGCGATGATAATCGCCGCTATGATCACAGTCAGTCCCCACAGAGACAGGTTAAATCCTTTGTTGTAAAAGCTCTTGCGGGTGGCAACCCGATAAACCAGGAAAATGTAAAATCCAATGGCCGCTGCCAAAAGAAGGTATGCCGCCGCCGTGGTATGGCTTATAGCAGACAGCTCATTGAGGAAGCTGTTTTTGAAGATATCTTTGAAGTGCATACGTAATATGGCTCCTTTTCTATTTTTCTGCACAAGTAATATTTGGAGAAATTGCTCCACTGAAGCCTCTCCAGCATCAGATTCCGGCACACGAAGTCCGGGAGGACCTCATCCCACTTCACCTCTAAAACATGGTGATTTTCCGGGAGGATCGGGCGCAGGTGCAAATCCTCTGAGAAGAAATCCTGGCACTGGTTTGAGGCCGAAATCTGCAAATCCAGTGTTATGCGCACATTGCCCGCCGGGAACACGTAGGGGATCCGGTCGTACTCCACAATCACCACCGGCCGGAGACTGCGCATCTTCATTTGAAGCAGCAGCTTCCGAAGCAATGGCGGATGGTCTGGACTGTCTGGGAGCACCCTGCCGGCCAATAACCAATCGCACTGTTCCCGGGTCAGTGGGCAAGCCTGCTTTAGGCACTTTCCGTGCTCTTTCCGCTTCAATTCCAGGGTGATTTTTCTATCACTGTGGTTATAAATGCGGATCCTAAATTTTTCCCGGGGGTCCGTTCCGTTTTCGTTTTCCAGATAGCAGGAATCATAGCAGTCATCAAAATAAACCGACCGAATGTTATAATACCCCTGGTATGTACCGGCTTGCGAAACATGGGCATCCAGCATCAAGATTGCGTTTGCCCTGCTTTTTATGATTTCCACTTCCGCTGCATTCACCAAATATTTGTATTCATTTCGGTAAATCAGATCGTTGTGCTCCACATTTTCCTCCATTGGTTTTCAACCAAACTGTATTACGTCCCGGTGGGTTTGAGAGATTTTTACCTCAATTTCCGGGAAGGCTTCCCCGATTTTTTCTACCAGAAGATACACCACCGGGTTTTCCGTGGCGAAATGTCCGGCATCGATCAGGGTCAGGCCCAGGTCCTGGGCGTCCCAGAACTGGTTGTATTTTACATCCGAGGTGACAAACGTATCGCACCCTGCCGCTGCTGCCGCTGCCAGCTCTGAGCCGCAGGCGCCGCCGCCGACTGCCACCCGGTGCACCGGCTTGCCGCCGTCGGCGTAGCGCAGACCCTGGCAGTCCAGGCTTTCTTTCACCTTCGCCAGGAAACAGGGCAGCGTACACGGCTCCACCACACCTTGCCGCAGCAGCCCCCAGGGCCGCCCGGCGGCATCCGTTCCCATGGGGGCCACCACCTGGACCTGGGAAAGCCCCAGCTTTTCCGCCAGTACATCGTTCACCCCGCCGGGGGCGCAGTCCAAATTGGTGTGGGCATTGATGGCGCTGATTCCCGCCCGGCACAGCCGCTGGATGCACCGTCCCACCGCCGTCTCGTCCGTCACTGCTTTCAGTGCAGAGAAAATCAACGGATGGTGGGTAACGATCAAATCCGCTCCCCACTGCTCTGCCTCCCGGCACACCCCCTCAAAGGGGTCCAGTGCCACCAGCACCTTACGCACCGCCTGGCTGCGGCTGCCGCACAGCAGACCCACATTGTCCCAGTCCATTTTCATGGCGGATGGGGCCAGGGTTTCCAGATATGCCAGGATTTCGCCTACTGTTGTCATACCAGTTCCAGCCTTTCCAATTCTTCCAAGATTTCCGGGTGCTTTTTGCTCTGGCGCAGACCTTGGCACACCCGGGCTGCATATTCCGCCAGCAGAGGGCTTCCGCTTTCCAGCATGGGGCGGCTGATGTAACACTCCCAGGGGGCATACGTCCCGCCGGGGGCATAGACGACCTCCATAACGGAGTAGACAAACTTCCCATCCTTTGCCAGCACCTCCCGGCGCAGGGCATACCCTTGCGCATAGAGCCACTGCCGCAGGACCGGGCGTTTGCTCTGGCACTGCAAAATCAGCCGGTAGCGGCCGTCTTTCAGCCACGGGGCGGCACCGAGAATGGAAATCATGGTATCCGCCCCCATTCCGGCGCAGACCAGTGTGTCAAAGTCTCTGGGAACATCCGCCACGCCGTCGCTGAGGCAGAAGGTCATCTTGTGAGACAAGCCGTATTTTTCCCCGTTGCGCCGGGCACTTTCCAGCGGCCCCTGCCGGACATCTGCCGCAATCACCGACCGGGCCAGCCCCTGCTGGAGCAGGTAAATGCCAAGATACCCATGGTCGCACCCCACATCCGCCACCCGGTCACCCGGACAGACAAAATCACAGCAGGCTTTCAGCCGATGGGACAGGGTAAGAGACATCGCATTCCCTCCATTTTCTCAGAATTTGCAAAAAGCTGCCGCCCCGGCGCTTCGGGATGGCAGCCCGCAGAGAAGGATCTTCTCTGCCTTACACCTGCTTTTCTGCTTCCGCAGCCTCGTAGGCTTCCAGGAAGTGGTTCAGCTGGGCCAGGAACGGCTCGCACTCAATGTCGTGGACCTGGCAAGCCTCCTCCACGGTCTCGCCCCGGGAAGAGGGGCAGCCCAGGCAGTGCATTCCGATGGCGAAGAACAGCGGTGCCGCCTGCGGTGCAATGTCCAGAATATCGCCGATGATGGTTTCCTTTTCAATTTTAACAGCCATGTGTATGACCTCCTATTTTTTTCACCTGCTATTATAACCATCTGCTTGAAAAAAAACAAGAGGAAATCTGCAAAAAATCAGCCTTTTCCAGACTGCGGCGGTTTTCATGTTGCAATACCCCCTTTTTTGTGATAAGATGAATCCAATTCTGTATGGGAGGAACACCATGGACGACGAGAAGCTCAAATATCAAATCGGCGCCAACATCGCCGCCTACCGCAAGCAGTCCGGGCTGACCCAGGCCGCCCTGGCGGAGCGGGTTAACTATTCCGATAAAGCCGTGTCCAAATGGGAGCGGGGAGAGTCCATCCCCGATGTGCTGACGCTGATGGTGCTGGCGGAGCAGTTCGGCGTGGGCGTGGAGGCCCTGCTGTCTGACCCCGATGCCCTGCCGGGAAATCCGGGGACCCTGGAAAAAGCCATGTCCCAGGTTTCGGAAAAGGCCCTGGGCCGCAAAGCCAACAAAAATGTGATTCTGGCCCTGTCCTCCACCCTGGTCTGGTTCATTGCCCTGCTGGCCTTTGTGCTGCTGTCCACCTTCCCCGTGGTGGAGCGCTACAGTTGCCTGCTGTTTTTTTATGCCATTCCTGCCAACGCCATTGTGCTGCTGAGCCTGCGCTCTGCCTGGCATGACTTCCGCTGGAACCAAGCGCTGATTTCCACCATCGTCTGGGGCAGCCTGGTGAGCATCTATGTCACCGTGCTGGTGCTGACCCATTACCATTTCTGGAAGCTGTTCCTGCTGGGCATCCCGGGGCAGCTGGCCATTTTCCTGTGGTTTCGTATGTTCCGAAATCCCCAGCGGCAAAAGGAGGAGATCGTCCATGGATAAAAAGCAGCTGCGCCAGACCATCCGCCAGCGCAAGCGGGCCATGACTGAGGAGGAGGTCCAGCGCCGCAGCGCCGCCCTTGGGCAGCTTCTGGTCGCCTCCCCGGCTTACCTGGCCGCCAAAACCATCTATGGCTACCTGCCCTATAACCAGGAGGTGCGCACCGTTCCCATGCTGCGCCAAGCCCTGGCTGACGGCAAGCGGGTGGCCGTGCCCAAGGTCTACGGCGAGCAGATGAAGTTCATCTATCTGGAAGACCTGAGCCAGGTGGCCAAAGGCTACGCCGGCATCCCTGAGCCCATTGCCGATGGCCCGGTGGCCCAGGACGAAACCGCTCTGGTGCTGATGCCGGGTCTGGCCTTCGACCCCCAGGGCCACCGCATCGGCTACGGCGGCGGCTTTTACGACAAATTCCTGTCCGCCGAACCCAATCACCCCACCCTGGCCCTGTGCTACGACTTCCAGGTGCTGCCCCGCCTGGACACCGAAGCCCACGACATCCCGGTGGACACCGTACTCTGGGCCTGAGCGCTCAGGGAAAAACCAAAGGAGAGACAACCTATGCCCCAGCTGATTTTGATTCTGCTGGTAGCCGCCCTGGTATTCGGCGTGTGCTACCTGATCGACCGTACATTTACCAAGATTTTCCGCAGCAAGGCCCAGCACCGCTCCGGCCTGGCAGTGCGCACCAGCAAGCGCTATGGCGTGTTTGGCGTTATCTTCACCGTTCTGGGAGTCCTGGCCATCTGCGTCGGTGTCACCGATGGGCCGGTACTGCTGTTCGGCGGCATTTTCGTACTCCTGATGGGGCTGGCCCTGGCAGTGTATTACCTCAGCTTTGGCCTGTTCTACGACGGAGAGAGCTTCCTCTACGCCCGGTTCGGAAAGAAGGACCAGGTTTATCTCTACAAGGATATCCTGGGTCAGAAGCTCTATCTCGTCCAAGGCGGCGGCACGGTGGTGGAGCTGCACATGGCCGACGGCAGCACCGTCAGCCTGCAATCCTCCATGGACGGGGTCTATCCCTTCCTGGACACCGCCTTTGCCGGATGGTGCCTGGCCACCGGCCGGGACCCGGAAAGCTGTGACTTCCACGACCCCAGCCAGAGCCTGTGGTTCCCCACGGTGGAGGACATCTGATGGCCCACATTCCCCAGACTCCTACCGCCCAGCTGGAGCTGGTGTCCTTCCGTCAAGCCCTGGAAGCCGCCAACACCCCCAGCCCCGACTATGACATTGCCAAATGGATTTACGCACCCAATTTCTACTCGGAATATCGGTACATTTTGGGCACCCGGGGCAGCAAGCCCCTGATCTGCGTGGGCATCAATCCCTCCACCGCCCGCCCCGGCGCTTTGGACAACACCCTAAAATCTGTCGAGCGGATCGCCCTGGGCAATGGCTATGATAGCTTCCTCATGTTCAACGTCTACGCCCAGCGGGCCACCAGCCCCAACGACATGGAAAAAAACTGCAATCCCCTGCTGCACAAGGAGAATTTGGAGGCGTTTCGTTACGTGCTCAGCCTGTCCCCCCAGCCCGCCGTGTGGGCCGCCTGGGGAGCGGTGATTGAAAAGCGAAGCTATCTTCCCCTGTGCCTGCGGGACATGCTTCAGGCCGGCAGGGAATGCGGCGCCCAGTGGTACTGCGCCGGCGCCATCACCAAGAAGGGCCACCCCCACCATCCCCTGTACCTGCGTAAGGACGAGGTGCTGCAGCCCTTTGACATGGACACCTACTTAGAAAAACTTTGAAAATTCCCACATGGAGGACGTATGAAGCTAATCATTGCATCGGACATCCACGGCTCCGCCTTTTGGTGCGGCAAGCTGATGGAGTTGGTAGAACGTGTGCAGCCGGACAAGCTGCTTCTGCTGGGGGACCTGCTCTACCACGGCCCCAGAAACGATTTGCCCCGGGACTATGCCCCCAAGCAGGTGATTCCTATGCTCAGCAAGTACGCTGACCGGATTCTCGCCGTGCGGGGCAACTGCGAGGCGGAGGTGGACCAGATGGTGCTGCCCTTCCCCTGCATGAGCGACAGCGCCCAGGTGCTGGTGGACGGGAAGACCCTGTACCTGACCCATGGCCACCACCACAGCCCGGAGGCCCTGCCGCCCCTCCCGGAGGGAAGCATTTTCCTCAGCGGCCACACCCATGTGAAGCTGGACGTGGTGAAAAACGGCATCCGCTGCTTAAACCCCGGCAGTGTCTCCATTCCCAAGGACGGCAGCCACAGCTGCCTGATTTGGGCGGACGGAACATTTTCTTTTCAAATTTTGGAGGAATGACCATGTTTTCGACGGAATGCGACAGCTGCTGGTATTATGATTATGATGAGGAATACGAGGAGTACTACTGCATGATGGACTTAGACGAAGACGAGGTCTATCGCATCCAGTCCTCCCCCAGTCTCCACTGCCCCTACTACCGGCAGGGAGACGACTACACCCTCGCAAGGAGACAGTAATGATGAAGTCCATCCTCCCCCTGGTGCTGGTGTGCCTGCTGCTGTGCGGCTGCGGCGCACCGGCATCTTCGCCTGCGGAACCCACCACCATTCCCACCGAAGTCCCGGAGATACCTCCCCAGGCGGTTTTCGCCGGACGGGACGGCCCCCTGGAGACCTACCGGCTGCCCCAGGCCGATGCCTATGCCCTGGCCGCCCTGGACACCGGGCTGCTGGTGCTCTCCGGGCAGGAGCGCACGCTGCTGAGCCTGCTTTCCTGGCAGGACCTGACCCAGCAGGCCAGCTTCCAGCTGGATTTTTTCCTGAATCCCCAGGACCCAGCCTTTCAGCTGCGCCCGGACGGTCTGAGCTGCTATGACCCGGCGGCAAGCCAGATCCTGGTGCTGGACGGCTCCCTGAAGCGCATCAGCCGCATCACGCCGCCGGAGGATTTGGCGGGAAGTCCCCTGCTCTCCCCGGACCGGCGCACCCTGTATTACTGCACCGGCAGCGCCCTGAAAGCCTGGGATTTGGACACCGGCATCCGCCGGATGGTAAAGCAGCTGCCCTACCCGGAGCAGACCGTTGCCGGGGTTTGGGAGGATCTGGTGCAGTGTACCTTCCAGGAAGACGGGCAAATGCGTTCCATGTTCTTGCAGCCCGATACCGGCAAAACCCTGGGCAGCGTGGACGCCCCGGCCTCGGTGGTGATGGGAAAGCAGCGCTACCAAGTCGCCTTTTCCTACGGCGGGATGCAAGCGCTGGTATTTGGCGGCGACACCCCCCAGCTTTTGCTGCCAAAAAATCCCCAGGAGCAGGGTCTGCTTATGCCCGACGGCGTTGTCACCAGCTGCCCCGGCGGCAATGGCACCCAGCTGACCTATTACCATCTGCCAACCGGCATGCGCTCCCAGCCCTTGTCCCTTCCCGCTGCGCCCCTGTCTATCGCTGGGCGGGACGGTTTTGTCTACCTGCTGACCTGTGCAGGCGATGCCAGCCTTCTGCACCGCTGGACCCCGGAAGCCTCCGGGGAGACTGCCGCCGTTGTTCCCTACGAATTACAGCCCAATCCCGATGCCCTGGCTGCCTGTCAGGCCCTGGCCCGGCAGATTGGGGACAAATACGGCCTGACCATTCTGGTGGGCAGCCAGGCCGCTGCCGTGCAGCCCTGGGATTACGCTTTCCAGCCGGAGTACCAGCCCGGCGTGCTCACCCGGGAGCTGGAACTGCTGGATACCTGCCTGGCGCAGTACCCGGCTTCGGTGCTGGCGGATACCTTCGCCCACTTTTCCGACGTCAAGCTGTGCCTGGTCCACAGCCTCACCGGCACTGCCCCCTCTGCCAGCCTGGAGCAGGCCAACGGTCTGCAATTTTTCCAGGATACGGATGCCTATGTGGTTCTCTCCATTGGCCGATATGCCCAGCAGGAGCTGTACCACGAGCTATTTCACGTGATGCAGACCCACATCCTCAGCCGCAGCGCCCTGCTGGACCGCTGGGACGAGCTGAATCCCACCGGCTTTTCCTACGCCTATGGCTACCAGCTGCCCAGCACGGCCAGCACCTACTTAACTCCCGGCAGCCGGGCTTTCGTGGATGCCTATTCCATGAGCTTTCCCAAGGAGGACCAGGCCCGGATCCTGGAATACGCCATGCTGCCAAACCAAGCGGCTCTGTTCCAAGAGCCTGTTTTGCAGCAGAAGCTGGCCGCCATGTGCCGGGCCATCCGGGATGCCTACGGCCTGAAGAACACCGAAACGCCCCTCCCCTGGGAGCAATATCTGAATACCCCGTGACTTGTCTGCAAAAAAGCTGCCATTTTTACAAATGGCAGCTTTTTTAGATCGTCGAAAAAACATGTGCCCACACTGGCGTGGTGACGGCTGGGAATGTCGTTTTTGTATGTATTCAATCCTCCGGGAACAGCTTATCGTAGCAGTACTGGATGATGGCCTTGCGGGTGATGATGCCGATGAAGGCACCGTAGTCATCCACCACCGGGATAAAATTCTGCCGGGATGCCCGCTCTACCAAGTCGTGCATGGAGGCGGTGACCCGCACCGGCAAATTGTCCTTGCGCCGGGAGATTTCCATAATCCGGCGGGCCTCCGCCTGGCGCATATCCATGTAACACATATTCTTCATGGCCCACAGCAAATCCCCTTCCGTAAGGGTCCCCCGGTATTCGCCCCGGCGGTTGAGGATGGGAAGTGCGGCGTATCCGGCAGACTCCATTTTTTCCAGGGCCTGGCGGATGGTATAGTCGTCATATAGGTGGGAACACATGGCTTTGGGTGTCAAAAAAAATAAGATACTATTCATGAAGTTCTCCTTTTCGGCTGAGGCATTCTGCCCTTCGCTACTAGTATTATACCATAGCCCGCCGGGAAAAGTATGAAATTTCCATGTTATTTTCGCCATGCTGCTCCAAATACCCGGCGGTCAATTTGTGCAGTTTGCCACTTCGCCCATTCTACCCCGGGTAGAACCTCGGTTTCTCCGGCCCGGAGAGGTATTTTTCCGTGGGAGGTTTTCTTTTTGCCGGATTTGTGCTATGATATAGCCAAACCCAACCGAAAGGAAGAAACCCAATGAAGCGAACCAAGCTCTCCGACCGGCAGTTGCCGGACTACACCCGGGGTGAGGAAATCATGAACATGATCACCCACATCGTCGGCGGCGCCATGGGCCTGGCGGCCCTGACCCTATGCGTAATCCGTGCCGCCCTCCACGGCAACGTGTACGGCGTTATCACCTCCGCCATTTACGGCACCACTATGGTGGCCATGTTCACCATTTCCAGTGTCTACCACGGCCTGCGGCCCAACATGGGCAAGAAGGTGATGCAGGTAATCGACCACTGTACTATATACTTCCTGATTGCCGGGACCTACACCGTCATCGTCCTGTCTGCGTTCCGGCCTGCTTACCCAGTGCTGGCCTGGGGCATGTTTGCCTTCGAGTGGATCATGGCCGCCCTGGCTACCACCCTCACCGCCATTGATTTGAAGAAGTACAACGTCTTCTCCATGATCTGCTATATCGGCATGGGCTGGGCCATCATCCCCTTTATGAAGCAGGCGCTGGAAGTGCTGACCATGCCGGGCTTTCTGCTGCTGCTCTTCGGCGGCATTGCCTACACCATCGGCTCCATCCTCTACGGCCTGGGGAAGAAGCACAAGTGGATGCACTCGGTGTTCCACATCTTTGTAAACCTGGGCGCTCTGCTGCAATTCCTGGCCGTGGTGCTCTACGCCGTCTAAACATCCTGTATATCCGCCGTAGCCGGACAGTTGTGCTCACTGTCCGGCTACTTTTGTATATCCAAAATGAATACAAATCGTTTGCAATTTTGTTTATTTCCCCTTTCTTTACTATATTTTTACCATAATTTATTCTTTTTGCATTTTGCGGCCGCTCCATCTTAAATTGTTCACAAGTTCCAATCCCCTTTTTTATCACTGTCTACAAAAAAACGGTATTCTATGACTTACCACTTGAGTTATTCACAGTTTCGTAATATAATGGGTGGCGACGAAGGGGCTTTCACAGCACCCTCCGGCAAAAAATTTAGAGGAGGAAAGACATGATTACCTTTATTCTCTGTGTCGTCATTCTGATCCTAGGCTACCTGTTCTACGGCAAGTTCGTTGCCAAGGTCTTTGGACCTGATGATCGGCAGACCCCCGCCTACGCAGTCAACGACGGTGTTGACTACGTCCCGATGCCCACCTGGAAGGTGTTCCTGATCCAGCTGCTGAATATCGCCGGTACCGGCCCCATCCTGGGTGCTCTGGGCGGCGCTCTGTTCGGCCCCATTGCATACCTGTGGATTATCTTCGGCTGTATCTTCGCCGGTGGTGTCCACGACTATATGTGCGGTATGCTGTCCATGCGGCACAACGGTGCCTCCATTTCCGAGCTCACCGGTAAGTACCTGGGCAACGGTATGCTCCAGGTGATGCGTGTGTTCTCCATCATCCTGCTGGTTATGTGCGGCGTGGTGTTCACCAAGGGACCCGCTGACCTGCTGGCTATGCTGACCCCCGAGTCCCTGAATGCCACCTTCTGGCTGTGGGTCGTGATGATTTACTATGTCATCGCCACCTTCGTGCCCATCGACAAGGTCATCGGCAAGCTGTATCCCGTCTTCGGCATCTGCCTGATCATCATGGCTCTGGGCGTTTCCGGCTCCATGCTGTTCTCCGGCAACTATGTGATGCCTGAGCTGTGGGACCACTTCGCCAACGAGCATCCCCAGGGCCAGCACGTTTGGTCCTTCATGTTCATCGCCATCGCCTGCGGCGCTATCTCCGGCTTCCATGCCACCCAGTCTCCCATGATGGCCCGCTGCTGCAAGTCCGAGAAGGAAGGCCAGAAGGTCTTCTACGGCGCTATGATCGCCGAGGGTATCATCGCCATGGTTTGGTGCGCCGCTGGTGTCACCGTTTACCCCGTCATCAAGGAGTCCCTGGCTGAGGGCGTCGCCATCGGCACCCCCACCGTGGTCTATGCCATCTGCCAGTCCACCATGGGCAAGATCGGCGGCATCCTGGCTCTGCTGGGTGTTATCGTCTGCCCCATCTCCTCCGGTGATACCGCTTACCGTTCCGCCCGTCTGACCCTGGCTGACTGGTTCAAGATTGACCAGGCCAACTGGAAGAAGCGTCTGGCTCTGACCGTTCCCATCCTGGGCGCCGGCGCCATCATCCTGCAGCTGGATTACTCCATGGTTTGGCGTTACTTCTCCTGGTCCAACCAGACCCTGGCTATGATCGCTCTGTGGGCCGCTTCCGTGTACATGCTCCAGAACAAGAAGAACTACTGGATCACCGTGGTGCCCGCCACCTTCATGTCCGCCGTCTCCGCCACCTACTTCATGGCCGCCGGAGAGTGCATGGGCATCCTGTGGAAGGCCATCAACTTCACCGGCTACTATCCCGTGGCTGTGGTGACCGGCATTGTCTTCGCCGCTCTGATGCTGCTGCTCTTCATGCGCACCGTGAAGAAGCAGGAAAAGGTCAGCCCCATCGCCTAACCCTACATCCCCTGTCCCCCACAGGCTTGCCTGTGGGGGACATTTATACCCTTGCGGCCTTCCATCCCCCAAACGCTTGATACCCTGATTTTTGGGCAGCTAAAATCGCCCCAAGGCTAAGCCTTGGGGCGATTGCTGTAATGTTACACTTCCTCAGAATTGGGCTGTTCCTTCGCATCCGTTTCCGGCTGCTGGGGCTGGGATTCTGGTTCTTCCTGGCCTTCTTCCTTGGATTCTGCGATTTCCTGGGGTGCGAAGCCGTCAAACATGCCGGTGGACGAAAGCTCGCCCAATTCACTGC
>X4_Red_Fox__coassemble_152_pt1 | contig 13654 bp, 22 predicted proteins | sample X4_Red_Fox__metabat2_low_PE_004 | metagenome-assembled genome bin X4_Red_Fox
GGCCAGGAGAACGTGAAGCGGGCGCTGGAAGTGGCAGCGGCCGGCAGCCACAATGTGCTGCTCATCGGCCCGCCAGGCTCCGGCAAGAGTATGCTTAGCAAACGCCTGCCCTCCATTCTGCCGGATATGACCTGGGAAGAATCCCTGGAGGTCAGCCGGGTCTACTCCGTCATGGGACTGCTGACCCCGGAGCATCCGCTGGTGACCCGGCGGCCTTTCCGCTCGCCCCACCATACGGTGTCCAATGCGGGCTTGGCCGGCGGCGGCAGCAATCCCAAGCCGGGAGAGATATCTCTGGCCCACAAGGGCGTGCTGTTTTTGGATGAGATGCCGGAGTTTCGCAAGGACACCTTGGACCTGATGCGCCAGCCACTGGAAGACGGGCAGGTGACCATCTCTCGGGTGTCCGGGGCGGTGACGTATCCGGCGGAATTTATGCTGGTGTGTGCCATGAATCCCTGCAAGTGCGGCTGGTACGGCGACCCCTCCGGCCGCTGCCGCTGCTCGGAGCGGGAGGTGGAGAGCTACCGCAGCCGCATTTCCGGCCCGCTGCTGGACCGCATTGATATTGTGGTGGAGGTTCCGGCGGTGCATTTTGAAGACCTGCGGGCCAGGGCGGAGGCAGAGCCGTCCTCGGCGGTGCGCCAGCGGGTGAACCAGGCCCGGGCGATCCAAAATCAGCGCTTTGGCCCCGGCGGCATGTGCAACGCCCGCATGGGGCCCCAGCAGATGCGCCGGTTTTGCAGTCTCAGCGAGACTTGTGCAGAGCTGATGAAAAACGCCTTCGATGCCATGGGCCTGACGGCCAGAAGCTACGACCGCATTCTGCGGGTAGCCCGGACGGTGGCAGACCTGGACGGCAGCGAAACCATCGAACCCCAGCACATCGCCGAGGCCATCCAGTACCGGGCGGTGAATCTGGGCAATCGATGAATCCAACGAAATTCAAACCAAAAGAGGTATGACTAATGAAAGAAATTTTTCTTCTGAAGCTGGGCGAAATCGTCCTGAAGGGTGCCAACAAGCGCCAGTTTGAAAACCGTCTGCGGCAGAATGTCCGCCGCCGGATGAAGCGCTACGGCAATTTTGACGTGTACATCATGCAGTCCACCGTCTATGTGGAGCCTATGGACGAGGCAGCGGATGTGGACGGGGCCTGGGAGGCCTGCCGTACCATTTTCGGCGTGGTGAGCCTGTGCCGCTGCCGCCCCTGTGACAAGGACGTGGATGCCATCTACGATGCCATCGAAAACTATCTGGGAGACGACCTGGACTGCGCCGCCTCGTTTAAGGTGGAGTCCAAGCGCTCGGACAAGCGCTTCCCTCTGACCTCCATCCAGCTGTCCCAGGAGATTGGCGGCCGCCTGGCGGAGGCCCATCCCACCGTTGCGGTGGATGTCCACCACCCGGAGTATACGGTGTATGTGGAGGTCCGGGACTTGTCTGCCTATGTCCACGGGCCTGCTCAGCCCGGTGCTGGCGGTCTGCCTACCGGCGTTGGCGGCCGGGCCATGTGCCTGCTCTCCGGCGGTATTGACTCCCCGGTGGCGGCCTACATGATTGGCAAGCGGGGCGTGGAGGTGGAGTCTGTCCACTTCTTCTCCTATCCCTACACCTCTCAGCTGGCCAAGGACAAGGTGCTGGATTTGGCCAAGCTGGTGACCAAGTACACAGGCAAAATGATGGTGAATGTGGTGTCCTTTACGGAGATTCAGGAGGCCATCCGGGACAACTGCCCGGAGGAGTACTTCACTTTGATTATGCGCCGGTTTATGATGGAGATTTCCCAGCGAATCGCCAAGCGGGACGGCTGCGGCGCATTGATCACCGGCGAAAACCTGGGCCAGGTGGCATCCCAGACCATGGAGGCCATGGCTGTTACCGGCGCAGTGGTGGATATGCCCATTTTCATGCCGCTGGTGGGCATGGACAAGGAGGAGATCGTCACCATCGCCCGGAAGATTGACACTCTGGAAACCTCCATTCTGCCCTATGAGGATTGCTGCACCGTCTTTACCCCCAAGCACCCCAAGACCAAGCCCACTCTGGGCCAGGTGGAGCACGCTGAGCGGAATCTGGACCGGGAGGCCCTGATTCAGCGGGCGCTGGAAAATACGGAAAAGATTCGGGTGAGCTACTATGACACCGCCCTCGGCTAAGGTCATCCAGGCCCTCCGGGGGAAGACCCTGGTTACGGCGGAGAGCCTCACCGGCGGCGGCATCGGCGCAGCCCTCACCGCCGTTCCCGGCAGCAGCGAAGTCTATAAGGGCGGCATCATCAGTTACACCAACTGGGTCAAGGAGCACCTGCTGGGCGTTCCGGCCCAGCTGCTGGAAGAGCAGGGTGCCGTCTCCGCCCCGGTGGCCCAGGCTATGGCGGCGGGTGCGCTGGAACGGCTGGCAGCGGATGTGGCGGTGTCCGTCACCGGGCTGGCCGGCCCCGGCGGGGATGACTATGGCCACCCGGTGGGCACGGTGTTCATCGGCTACGCCGACAGAGAAAGGCAAACGGTGCTTGATTGCCATTTTTCCGGCAGCCGGGAGGAAATCCGCCAGCAGACCATCGAAGCGGCGCTGGCTCTGGTGCTGCGCCATAACGCCATGCACACAGACAAAGAGGAAATGGGCAGATGAAAACCGTGACGATGTGCGCAAGTATGCGATTTGAAAAGCAGATGCAGGCACTGGCTTATCAATTGGAAACAACGCAGGGCTATACTGTTTTGCAGTGCACCTATGCGCCGGAGGGGACACAGCCCTCTGCTCAGGAACTGCAATGTTTGGAAAAAGCTCATTACCAAAAAATTGATTTAAGCGACGGAATCTATGTTGTGAATATAGACGGCTATATTGGAGAGTCTGTCAGTGCAGAAATCCAGTATGCCCTATCCCATGGCAAAGAAGTCCTGTACCACTGCGAAAAGACGATATAAACAATCCACCTCTGTTCAGGTTTCCCTGTGCAGAGGTGGATTGTTTCTTATGCAGAAAGCAGGCCCAGCTTGTGTTTCAGTGCCAGCACCCGGGTAACGGCAGCGTTCAGGGTGTCGAAGTCGATCCGTCCGGCATAGACGGCATCCAGCACGGCCTGGTACTGGGTGGGATAGTCGGTGGAGCAAAGCAGGTCGTTTCCTGCCAGCACCGCCATGACAGCGGCTTCTCCGGCACCATACTGGTCGGTGATGGCCTGCATCACCAGGTCGTCGGTGAGGATCACCCCGTCATAGCCCATGTCCGCCCGCAGATACTGATGGACGGCGGGGGAGAGGGAAGCGGGCAGCTCCGAGTCGAAGGCTTCCACAATGGTATGGCTCACCAAAATGGCATCGCACCCGGCGGTAATGCCAGCAGCAAAGGGCAGCAGATCCCGGCCGGACAATTCCTCTAGGGAGCGGCTGTCCACGGCCATGCCGGTGTGGGTGTCGGCATTGTTGCCGTAGCCGGGGAAGTGCTTCAAGGCACTGGCGATGCCGGATTGCGCCATAACTTCTACCGTTCGGGATACGAAGTCCGAAGTTCCGGCGGCATCCAGCCCCAGGGACCGCTGGTAGAGAAAAGCGCTGGGGTCGTCCGCCATGTCGCACACCGGGGCCAGATTCATGTTCAGCCCCAGCGAAGCCAGCAGCTTACACTTTTCCTCTTCCAGCGCTAGCACCTGGTCCATGCCGCCCTGGGTGTAGGCATCCCGGGGGGAGGGGAAAGGAGCGGAGCGGAAAGCCGGGTAACGGCTGATGCGGGTGACGGTGCCGCCCTCCTCGTCCACCGCCAGCAGCAGTGGCGTGGGGGCAGCGGCCTGGTATTGGGCCAGGGTCTGGATCATGGAATCCTGGGTCTGGCCTTCAAAATCCTGGGCAAACAGCACCAGCCCACCGGGCTGATACCGGGCAATGTCCTCCTGCACCGCTTCCTGATTGCAGCGAATAAGGAACAGCTGTCCCACCCGCTGTTCCAGGCTCAGCGCCTCCAAGGCAATCTCTACCGGGTCTGGCGGAAGGGTAGTTGGGGGTGTGGTCTCCGTGGGGATAGCCTGCGTAGTGGCGGGCGGCTGGGTTGGGGGGATGGTTGTGGGGGGAGGCTCCTGGGCCGCACAGCCGGTGAGCAGCACCAGGCACAGCAAAAGCAGCAGTTTTTTCATAGAAATCTCCAATTACAGTGTGTGTCCGATGAGATACCAGAGCAGCAGCAGCACGATCACCAGCGGGATATAGGCCGCCAGGGCGGCAGAGGTGATGGAAATAACAGTATAGCCGAAAAATTCCAGCAGATACACAATGCCGCACAGAATGATGGTGGCAAAAATAGCCTTGCTCAGCTGCTTGCCCACCACGTTGGAGAAGAAGAAGGTGTACATCGCCCCCAGGAAGGGATTTCCCACGGAAATCACCAGTCCCAGCACCAGACTAGCTAGGCCCGACAGCAGGAAGAAGGCCAGAATGATCAGCAGCGCCATGGGGGCATAGGAAGCCAGCAGCTCCGGCACGTAAGTCCGCACGGCCCACTGCACCAGCAGGTGCACTCCCATGGAGGCAAACACCGTCACAAACCGCAGCAGATACCAGCCAATCAGGCTCTTGCCCCGGGGGATGATGGCATCCAGCAGATTCACCAGAAACGCCAGAATCACCAGCGACAGCACCTGGGTGCATAGGGCAGGGAACTGGGCGTCCGAAATTGGCAGCACAATGAGATATTCCCCCGAAAAGGTGACAAAGGGCAGGGGAGACAGCAGGGTTTCCAGATTCCAGGGCTTAAAGGTATAGACCACAACGGTGACGGCATAGATGAACAGAATGCCCATCACCGTGGACAGGGCACGGTTCAGGCTGGAACGCTTGCCCAGCACCACCCGGCCCAGCAGCCCCAGAACCAGGGAAGCGGCTGCAAAATACAGCATAAACATGGCCGAGGACAGCAGATCCACCTCAGCGGGGAGATAGTTAGAGGCGTGGCGGATCACATGGCGCAGCTCCTCCGGGAAATAGGACACCGCATTTGTCACAGCCTGGCCCAATGTGTTGGAAAAATCCATAGGCATTTCCTTTCCAGGCGGGCGCACAGCCGAGGCTCAGAATTTGGGCTTCGCCTGTCCGCCGGCCTTGGGATGGTAATGGAAAAGCCGCCGCCATTTCTGGCGGCGGCACAGCATTTTAAGGAATGCTTACTTAATCTCAGCCTCAGCGCCGGCTTCCTTCAGCTCAGCGACCAGCTTCTCAGCGTCTTCCTTGGAGATAGCCTCCTTCAGGGTCTTGGGGCAGTTGTCAACCAGGTCCTTAGCGTCCTTCAGGCCCAGGCCGGTAGCGGCACGGACAACCTTGATAACGCCCAGCTTGGAAGCGCCGGCGCTCTTCAGGATGACGTCGAACTCAGTCTTCTCCTCCACAGCCTCAGCAGCGGCAGCAGCGGGAGCAGCAACAGCGGCGGCAGCGGCGGAAACGCCGAAAACCTCTTCCAGGGTGTGGACCAGTTCGGACAGCTCCAGAACGGTCAGTTCCTTAACCTGCTCAACCAGAGCAGTGATCTTTTCACTAGCCATTTTAATTTCCTCCTAAAAATATGTTGGATTTAAGATGTTTATGCGGGGATAGGGATCAAGCTTCCGCAGCGGGAGCGGAGCCGTCCTTCTGCATCCGGATCTGGTCCAGGACAAAAGCCAGGCTGGAGATCGGAGCCAGGAAGGTACCCAGGACAGAAGCCACCAGGGCGTTCTTGCTGGGCAGTTCGCCGAAGCCGTTCAGCTGCTCAGCGGACAGGACGGAGCCTTCCACGATACCACCCTTGATGGACAGGGTCTTCAGCTTGTTCTTCTTGGCGAACTCGCAGACGATGCGAGCGGGGGCAATGGGGTCGCCGGTGGTGGAAGCCATGGCGGTGGTACCGTTCAGAATCTCAGCGAAGTCGTAACCAGCATTCTTGGTTGCGAAATTGGTCAGAGTGTTCTTCACAACAGCGTACTCGACACCGGCCTCACGGAACTGCTTACGCAGTTCGGTATCCTGAGCCACAGTGATACCCTTGTAATCGACGAAGACCACGGAAGACGCTTCCTGGATCTTGCCGGTCAGGGCGTCGACGACGGCCTTCTTGCTCTCAAGAACCTTTGCGTTGGGCATTTTTTTCACCTCCGAAAATAATAAAGTGTCTTTCTGCCAGAAGACAGAAAGACACGCAAAACACACATTTGGCGCACCTCGGCAGGACTTACGGCCTAAGCCACCTGCTGTCTTTGGCAACAGGCATATAATAGCAGAGATTGTACCATTTGTCAAGTGTTATTTTTGAATTTTTTGGGGAATCGGTTACGGCTGGGGGCTGGCGGAATCGGCCAGGGGGGCCAGCAGCGGGGGATTTTCCGGGGCGGCGCTCTCGGTGTGGAGCAGGGCATCGGTCAGGGGCGGGCCATCTGCACCGCCGGATCGGACCAGCAGGAAGCCGCCCACGAGCAGCATCAGGGCCAGCAGCAGAAGAAATACCAGGTCCCAGGTTCGCAAAAAATGGCGTTTCATGGTCATCGCTCCTTTCTTTTGTTCATTATCGCAAGAGCAGGGGCCAATGTCAAGGGCAGACGGGTAAACTTAAGAATCAGGGGCTAAATCTTAAGAAACCCGGGATAAAATGCAGCCGGGGCAGCTCTCCAGGAGCCGCCTCGGTGTGTCAGGGCTGATATTAGCTGAGCTTTCCGTTGGCATCACAGGACAGTGTCAGGTTGACAGGAACTTTCATAACTGTTGCACCTGCTACACGCTCTCCCATGGTTACGGAAGCAGTTGCCTTGTTGCCGCTCTTTCCGGAACTCCGGGAAATCACATACCAGGCGGAGTCCGAAATACTAACGTCTACACTGGAGGAAGTACACGTTGCACTGCTGCCTGTGTAATTAAACGAGCCGCTTAATACAACCTGGAAGCCCTCTTCACCAGCGCTGTTGTAATATGTATAGGTTTTATTTCCGCTTGTGGAAGCACGGGTTTGTGCAAGATTCAATTGAACGGTGTAGTAGCTTCCGTCGGGCAAGTAGTTTTTTTCCACTTCTTCTGCCGCATTTGCAGTCATCGGAAGAATGCAAAATACCAGCATCATCGCCAGGACATAGCTTAGAAATTTTTTCATCATATTTCCTCCTATTCTTATTCTGTGGCACTTGTTTCTGGAACTACCGTAACTACGGCGTATCCATTTACACGCTGTAGGTGATTGCTATACTCGGCTGCAATATGTCCGACCCACACAATCAGGGCCAAAACCACGGCAGTAACCACAGCAATGAGCTGCTTTCTGCGCTTGTGAATTGTGTGGAGCACTTCCTGAGAACCCATTTCGTTCACATAGCTTTCTGCAATTTGCCTGGGGGTGCCAAAGCGCTGGATTAACTCCTGATAGCTGCACTGGGGATTTTCAGCAGCGTAGCCAGCAACGGATGCTTTTACTTGCTGCAAAACCACCTTTTTGTTGCTGCCCAGCTCCCGAAGGCCTCTGCGGACATGGGACAAATAGCGCCGACAATCTCGATCCCACATGGGAATCCGCTCCTTTCACAGTTGAGAACATACCGCTATGCGGTGTATTTCATACGCTTTCCGAAACGTTCGTTGTTATGGTCGGGACGGTGGCATATCCTTTCCCGTCCTGTTCATAAGAAAAATGTGCGGCTGTTTGAATACCGGCCCAAACAAGCAACATGAGAATCAAGCCCGAAGCCACAGCAATCACCAATTTTTTGCGGTAGCTAATCTTGCGAAGCACCTCTTGGGAATCCATTTCAGCCACATAGCTTTCCGCAATCTGCCCTGGTGTGCCGAAGTGCTGGGTCAGCTCCTGGTAGGTACACTGGGGGTGTTCTTCTGCATAGTCCTCCACAGCTGTTTGGATTTGCTGCAAAACCTCTTTTTTGCGGCGGTCTGCGCCCTTTAGTTCGCTGCGCACCTGCTCCAAATAGTGCAGGCATTCTTTATTGCCCATGGGAATCCTCTCCCTTCACGATCATGAAAACACCTTTGGTGGTTTCCTCGTATTCTTCCAGCAGCTCTTTCAGCCGCTGCTCGCCGGCTGGTTCCAGGTGGTAGTACACCCGGGTCCTGCGCTTGCCGATGAGGACCTTGTAGTCGGAAATCAGCTTCTGGTCCAGCAGCTTATACAGGACGGGGTACAGCGACCCCTCCTGGGTCACCAGCCGCTCTTCACTGCGGCGGGCGATCTCCGTCACCAGCTGATAGCCGTACATATCCCCTTGCTTCAGCAGCCCCAGCAGTACCAGGGACATCACCCCTCGCCGGAAACTCATCTGTCCACTATCTGTTGTCATACATCCCATTCCTTTCTCCGTACTCTATTTATAGCATATTGCTTAAAAAATTACAATATAATTTATACAAAAATAATGCTTGACAAGCTGGTTTCCTTGTGCAATAATAAAAGCAACCAATATTAGACAGAAACGGAGGGAGAAGCCCATGGGTCAGGAAAGCGGCACATAAGCGCCAGACAATGGTAGCTTGGTTATGTGCATTTTGCAAACATCCTCAAAAACAACTTACACTACATGATTAGGAGGAAGCTACTATGAAAAAGTTAATCGCATTGATCCTGGCAAGCGTACTGTGTTTCGCACTTGCTGTCCCTGTTTCCGCAAGCACCGCTAAGCCCGTTGAGGGCCTGGAAGCCTACATGAGTTTGACCGACCAGGGCCTGATTTCCTTTGATGCGGCTGGGGCTATTCGCAATGGATTCCCCGCAGACTTCGTCGCTCGCTGCGAGGCAAGAGCCAAGGCCATGAACGACCTGGTTTTGAATGGAGTTACTACTATCACCCCCGATTTCACCGCAAGAGTATATCTGGGTACGACCCGAAGCAACGATACTACATATATTGAATACAATACGTACGGATATACTGTATACTACAGTGTGGCAGACACCCAGACAATCGTTGATTCCCTACCAAGCAATAAAAATTTTGCGGACCTTAGTAGTATTATGGGGTTATTTGGGAAAACTGCTGCTTTGGCAACATATGGACTTACAGTCTATACGTCCGCAATCCGTCAAGCTGCATCCAATGGGACAGGAATCTACATTCAGATTTATGATGACGGTACGACCGCTAGGCCGATGTGCTTTGTTGGCACAAGATAATTGGTTGTGCAACAGAGGACTGTAAATTCGGGGAGGTGAAATTATGAAAACACATGCCAAAAAGCTCTGGCGGATTTTTTACTGGGGCGGCAAAGTCTTGTTTGTGTTGGGCCTTCTGCTTGTCATTTTTGCAGAGCAAAGCAGCGTGCTTCGTTTGATGGGAGATGCACTATTCTGCGCTGGATGGCTGCTCAATGAGCTTGGCCGCAATATGCCCGCTTTAGAGCAGGCTGGAAAGATGGGAAAAGTCAAGTTTTTTTGCCTGTCCCATCTAATTTTCCTGGCAATGGTTTTGACAGGCTGCTTCCTGGTGAAAGGCCGGTATGTGCTGATGGGGGGCGCATTGCTCCTTTCGATTGTGACCACGGTTATTGTTCGGTGGAATGAGCCATACGATTTGTAGCTGGTTGCCTCGCCGAGTTGGGCGAAATTGTACATTTAGCTTTTCAAATCGATTCTAGGTAGAAACGGAGGAGAGTCCCGTGGGTCAAGATATCGGCGCTTAGCCAGATTTCTTAGGAGATTTCAATTCCCGTAACCTAGAATGAAGGAGGGATTTCCCTGAAACGCAATACTGCCTCCTTTTCCCGCCTATACAACCCACCCCCCGGCCTGCTAATCAGGCCGGGGGTAAAAAAAGTCCCTCCCGAAATTCGGGAGGGATGCTTTCTTACAGATACTTGGCGGTGGAAACCTTCACGCCGGGGCCCATGGTGGAAGCCACGGTGCAGGACTTGATATACTGGCCCTTGGCAGCAGCGGGCTTGGCCTTCACAACGGCCTTCACCAGAGTGTCCATGTTCTCGGTCAGCTTCTCAGAGCCGAAGGACACCTTGCCGATGGGGCAGTGGATGATGTTGGTCTTGTCCAGACGGTACTCGACCTTACCAGCCTTGATTTCCTTGACGGCAGCGCCCACGTTGGGGGTCACGGTGCCGGCCTTGGGGGAGGGCATCAGACCCTTGGGGCCCAGGACCTTACCCAGACGGCCAACAATGCCCATCATGTCAGGGCTGGCCACGACCACGTCGAAATCGAACCAGTTTTCCTTGGTGATCTTCTCCACCAGCTCCATGCCGCCGACATAGTCAGCGCCGGCCTCCTTGGCCTCGTCCACCTTGGCGTCCTTAGCGAACACCAGCACCCGGCGGGTCTTGCCGGTGCCGTTGGGCAGAACCACAGCGCCACGGACCTGCTGGTCAGCGTGACGGGAGTCAACACCCAGCTTGATGTGCAGCTCGACGGTCTCGTCGAACTTAGCGGAAGCGCCCTTCACAACCAGATCCAGGGCTTCGGTGGGGTCATACTGAACGGAGCGGTCAATCAGCTTGGCGCTCTCCTGATACTTTTTGCCTCTAAACAATTTTTTATCCTCCTTATCGTGGTAATGCGGAAAAATCCTCCCACATGTCCGGGTCCAATCTGCCCGGCACAGTTATGATCAATCGACGACGGTAACGCCCATGGAGCGGCAGGTACCGGCAACCTGGGTCTCAGCAGCCTCCAGAGTGGCGCAGTTCAGGTCGGGCATCTTGGTCTTGGCGATCTCGGTGATCTGAGCCTTGGTGATAGAGCCGATCTTGGTCTTGTTGGGAACGCCGGAGCCCTTCTCCTGACCGATGGCCTTCATGATCAGCATGGGGGTCGGAGGAGTCTTGGTGATAAAGGTGAAGCTGCGGTCAGCATACACGGTGATGACCACGGGAATCTTGTAGCCCTCCATGTCCTTGGTGCGGGCGTTGAATTCCTTGATGAAAGCGGCGATGTTCACGCCGTGCTGGCCCAGGGCGGGGCCGACAGGGGGAGAAGCAGTTGCCTTTGCGGCGTTGATCTGCAGTTTGATAATGCCAGTGACTTTCTGTGCCATAATAAGCACCTCCTGAATAAAATGTGGTCAAATGCGAAAATTCGCATATTTTGCGGGGCGGCAGCCCCTCCCACGTTCCGGCCGAATGCTCGGCCCGATGCGTTTATTGGGATACGACCTCGACCTGGTCAAGCTCGAACTCGACGGGGGTCTCACGGCCGAACATGGAAACCACGACGCTGACAATGCCGGCGTCGATATCGACAGCTTCCACAGTGCCGGTGAAGGAGCTCAGGGGACCGTCCAGAATGCGGACCGTGTCGCCCACGCTGTAGTTGACGATGATCTCCTTCTTCTCCACACCCATGGCGTAGATTTCTTCGTCCGTCAGGGGAGTGGGATCGTTGCTGGACGTTCCGACGAAGCCGGTAACGCCCCGGATGTTGCGAATCACGTGCCAAGTGTCATCACTGTAAACCATCTTCACCAGCACGTAGCCGGGATAGACCTTGCGGTCGTAGGTCTTGCTCATGCCGGACTCGGTGATTTCGGTGACGGTCTCCAAGGGGATGGAGACGGCCTGAATCTGGTCGTGCAGGGAGCGGGACTCCACGGTTTTTTCAATGGTGGCCTTTACGGTGTTTTCGTATCCGGAATAGGTATGCACAACATACCACTTTGCAGTTTCTGCCATAGCCCTACACCTTAGTGGAAGGCCCGAATCAGCGCATCAATGCCGAACTGTGCGACGAAGTCGAACAGCCAGATGAACACGCCGACGGCAACAACGCAGCCCACAACGATGGCGGCGTTCTTGAAAACCTGCTGGGGGGTGGGCCAGACCACCTTCTTCAGCTCGCTGCGAAGCTCACGGAAGTACTTGGTGATTCTGTGCCAGGTCCGCTTGAACCAGTTTTCCTTTTTGACTTCAGCCATGCCTTCCGGGCCTCCTTACTTGGTCTCGTTGTGAACGGTGTGCTTCTTGCAGAATCTGCAATACTTCTTCATCTCGAGACGGTCAGGGTCGTTCTTCTTGTTCTTCATGGTGTTGTAGTTTCTCTGCTTGCACTCAGAGCATCTCAAAGTGACTTTCACGCGCATAACGGCACCTCCTTAATCATTGCCTCCCTGTATCACCCCGGCTAATGGTAAAGAATTTAGGAAAGCGGGCACTACATTTCCCGCTCCGGGGCTGAAAAAGCGCAGAAAAAAAGCCCTTTTTCACAGGTAGAATTATTCTACCACACCCCCTGGGGAATGTCAATAAGAATTTACGCTGATTTTCGTGAATTTTGCCCGAATTTCCGGCATGGTAAGTTTTTCGTGACAAGAGCCGGATTGTGGAGTATAATGGGAGAAACATACTGCCGAAAAAGGAGAATCTTATGCGGATTATGGGAATTGACTATGGCGATGCCCGGACGGGGGTGGCCATTTCGGATTTGCTGTGCAGCATTGTGGGGAGCACCTATGTAGTCCCCAGCCGGAACCGGGAGAAGGCCCTGGCGGACCTGGTGAAGCTGGCTCAGGAGCAGCAGGTGGGGACCATTGTGGTGGGTCTGCCCCGGAACATGGACGGCACGGAAGGCCCCCGGGCAGCCCTGTGCCGGGAATTTGCCCAGGAGCTGGCCCAGGCCACCGGCCTGCCGGTGGAGATGTGGGACGAGCGCCGCACCACCGTGGAGGCCCACAACATCCTCTCCCAGCACAATTACCACGGAAAAAAGCGGAAAAACACCGTCGATGCCGTGGCAGCATCTCTGATTTTGGAGGGCTACCTGGGAAGACTGCGCAACAAAGCCTGAGATCGTCAGGCTTTTGGCCGGTAGAATACCTCCCGCAGCCCGGTGAGCACCAGCAGGCCGCCGAACAGCTTTTTCAGCAGACCGCTGTCCATCCAGCCGCTGAGCCAGGTGCCCACTAGGGCGGCGGCGCATCCGGCGGCCACGGCGGGCCACACCTGCTTCCAGGGCAGCTGCCCCTGCTTCCAGCGCATCCAGGCGGCAATGGCCGCCGCCGGGAGGAAGAAGGCCAGGTTCATGGTTCGGGCGGCGCTCTGGGCCATCCCCAGCACCAGGGTCAGCCACAGCATCAGCAGACTGCCGCCGCCAATGCCCAGCCCGGACAAAAAGCCCAGCAGGGCGGCCACGGCCAGGCTTATGGGCACACTGTTCAGCATAGCATGCGCCACCCACCCCAGAGAATCAGCAGCCCCAAGCCCCGGTGCAGCCAGCGCACCGGGATTTTTTTGCCCCACACGCCGGCGGCGATTCCACCCAGGGCGCTGCCCGCCAGATAGGGCGCACTGGCCCACCAGTCCAGACCCACCGGGGCCAGCATCAGGCTGACCAGACAGATGGGGGCCATGATGGTGATGGAAGCGGGAAACACCGCCTCCTCCGGCAGGTCCGTCAGAATAGTGAGCAGGGGCACCAGCACCATGCCACCCCCGGCCCCCAGCAGCCCCGTCACACTCCCCGCTGCCAGCCCCGCCAGAACAGGCCCCAGCCAACGTTTCATACGCAGCACCTCCCCAGTCCAGTTTTGCCGGGATTTGGTAGGGCTATACCATATACAATAAAACAGCTGAAAGATTGGGTAGCAATTCGGGGAAGGCTGTGGTATACTGTTGTTGTTTCCGCCTATGGGGCGGATATTCTCTGATACAGGAGCCTGCAAATAAAAAGTCAAGAGAAAAATGAAGAAAATTTTTATTTT
>X4_Red_Fox__coassemble_153_pt1 | contig 13598 bp, 23 predicted proteins | sample X4_Red_Fox__metabat2_low_PE_004 | metagenome-assembled genome bin X4_Red_Fox
GCTTCATCGTAGCATTTGATAATCATATGATGGTGAACCCGCAGACCGCCGTCCCGGGTGGTGATCTGGGTGCAGTAAATGTATTTCAGCGGGTCACCGTTTTTGACGTATTCCCGGCGCAGGAGCCGCATGAATTTTCGCCAGGGCTTTTTGCTGGATTCCTTGTCCGGGGGCAAATCGGCATCCCGGTAGCTCAGGGTTACCCAGAGGTCACCCGGTTCAAAATTGGCGCAGGTGACCATGAGGGCCTTCTCGTAGCTGGTTTTTAGATTTGCCCGCTTCTTTTCCTCTTTGGGGATGGAGATCGCCCGGCGGCGGGCGTTGGGATTAGGGTCCCGGGGTGCGTACAGGGCCAGCCGGACGACCCGCCCGGCCCGCATAGTGCTCAAAATCTTCATTTGCCCTTCCACCCATAGTAAATCAGCAGGGCCAGCAGCGAGAGAAATTCCAGCGCCATCACCGAGGAAGCACCCAAAAAGAACTCTGTGGTAAACATCAGCGCACCCCCTTTCCAGCCAGTTCGTCGAATGTAAAGCTTTCCATGTAGAATCCCGTAGGGAATTCGATTTTCAGGACAGCGAACCGATGGACTCTGTTCACTGAAATGACCTTGCCCACCACGGCAGGCTTTTTGCCCCTTGCATCCATCAAGGAAAATTCACTTGACACTCGGTATTTGTCACCAATCTGGTGCAGCGTGCTATTCTTCATCCGGGTCCCTCCATGCGCCGCAGCATTCATACAGCCCCAGGGCGCAGTTGCTGTCATCATTCAACCGGCAGCCGGCTCTTGCGCAGGCGTGTCTCTCCGGGATGGCGAACAGGGCGCAATCCCCGCAGAAGACACCGACCGGCTCGCCGGCATGGTTGTGAAATTCGGAAGCCTGCATGCAAAAATCGCAGGGATACAGACGGTCCGTTTCATTCGTTTCCATTTTCGTTGACCTCCCGTTTCGTGATTCTTTTTCCATTCAGGATGATGGCGTGCCCGCTGTCTTGCAGACTCTTTTCTATGTGCCGGGAATACCGGCAGGCCGCCGGGGCCTGGCATACGATTGCACCGGCAGCGTTGACGATGACATAAGGATAGACGGTATCTTTCATAGGCTGCTCTCCGAAAGGGATTCTAACGGATTTTCATTTGGCAGCTTATACCAGCACAATACCTTTTCGTTGGACAAAATGTAATCAACAGGGCCATCCTCCCACTTTTCGCCATTCCATGTTATCATCAGGGATTCCTTATCCCCGGAGAAGTCTGCAATTGCTGCATACAGTCCCGGTTCAACGGGATTGCCCGTCTGCCATGTGCCCAAGTTGGGCACAGTTTCGGCCGGCTCCGGGGCCGGAGATTCCTCCCGGCCCAGAAGGTAGTCCACGCTGCATCCCAGCAGATCGGCGGTTCGGATCAGCCGCTGGGCTTCCGCTGGCCAGATGCCGCCGGGCATCCGATAGGAGATCTTTGGAAGTCCTCGTTCCATATTGTCTAGGTTTTCGAGTTCTCGTCCAAAGACACCTCCCTGAGAGGTTTGCAAAAATGTCCGCTGTGTTATGTTCTTTTCCTTCCGCAGAGGTTTCACCCGGGAATAGGCCCGCTCCATCATATCCAGCAGTGGTTTTTCCTGCCTGAACTTTTCAAGGGCTTCGGCGGCTTTGGCATCCCGCTTCTGGGCTTTGGTAACGGCCTGTTTTTGGATTTGCAGCTCCCGGCATGTGGTGCAGACAGCGCTGCACGTTTCCAAAAATTCGCAGTCCTTACAGCACCCCGTGCTGGAATAGGTATCGCAGTACAGAAGCTCACCCTTCATAATCGCCGCACATCGGTTGCCCTTGGCACCACAGCCGGCACTGTGTCCGGGACAGGGTAAGTTTTTGATTTGCTCTGCGGCCCTATCCATGGCTTCAACCCGACAGCGCAGCTTCTCGGCGGTTATATTGAGCCTTCCGCCGGTCTGGCAAAACGTCCAGGCTAAATACTGATAAAATGACGACTGAGACGCAAGGACAGATGCCTGGGCTTCCGATAGGTCACCAAGCTTCCAGATGGTCAGCCATTCTTGGCTAAGCCCCTTCTGGATCGCCGCCAGCCGGGCCAGCTTACTCTTGCTGGCACCGACGATTTCGGCAACATGATCCCGCATCCGGCCGGGGAACTGGAAGCCCTCTTCCTCCTTCAGCTGGTACAGCAGGTTTTTCACCTGCTCGGCCTCCTCGGCCAGTTCCGCATCGTTTTTTGTGCGGGTATTGGCGTTGCCGTAAATCAGGGCCAGCTGGGTCAGGGCCGGGGACATTTGGGTTTGGTCTATGATGCAGGGGACTTCCGCCCAGCGGTCAGGGTCGTCTGCTGCCAGCAGCTCAACGGCAGCTCGCCGCCGGTGGCCGGAGATAATGGTATACCGGCCGTCTGACGTTGGCCGCACCCGGATGGGCTGCTGCAATCCGACTACGCTGATGTTGTCGGCCAGCCCTTCCAAATCGCTCAGCTGGTAGAAATTCTTTTCATCGCTGTCGATCTGTTCCCGGGGCAGATAGGTGATCTGCTCCCGGTCGGTGCCCAAGTTGGGCACATTTTTCAGCACGGAACCGATGTCAAACATGACGGTCACCGTCCTTTGTGCTCGTAACCATCACCTTGATTTTGGTTTGCATTAAATTGAACAGTAGCGTTGCTCTTGGGTTTTTGCTCACTCTCCTGCGCAGGTCGGCTACAAGCGGCTCCAGCAACAGGAGGAGCGCTACATCATCCATCTGGGTTGCCAGTCCGTTATCTGTGACCGCACGCAGAATGTCGGCCTCTAGCAGGTTCAGTTCCTCTGATACCTTACGCATAGTCTCGTTTGCATCCGTAGACAGACACCGTTCAAAAATTCCCTTTTTCATTTTGCCACCCCCTGTACATACCCCCGGACAAATGCCCGGTAGTCCTGGCCTGCCCCGCTGTTGGGGCTGCTGATCCGCAGGGGCGCTTGCTGGAATGTCATTCGGTCAACGGTATCGCTTCGCCGGATGTGGGGATAGACGGGCAGGCTTTTTCGGATGGCCAGCTCCATTTCTTGGATTTTGGGGTGATTGTACCACATGGTCGGAAGCACGCCAGACAAGCGCAGCCGGGGATTGATCTGCTGCATATTCTGGATTTGGCGGAGGAGGTTGCCCATACCCCGAATGGAAAAAGCGTCGATTTTGATGGGAATAATCACATCATCGGCAGCCACCAAGGACGCAGCCGACGCAGCCGAGAAGGACGGTGGGCAGTCGATCAGGATATAGTCATAGGAGTTGCCAACGGTTTCCACCAGCGCCCGCAGGACATTTACATGGACGGTCCCGGCCTCTACCTTGCTCAAGTCCAGATCCATAAGGCTGTCCTCGGCGGGGATCAGCTCGATACCGCTGTAGTTAGTGCTGCGGATCAGATCCACCCGACTGCTCTGGCCCACACTCAGGCCGCTGCGCAGCAGCCCGGCCAGTGTCCAGGGTGCTGCGGTTTCGCCGCCGAAAAACTCCGTTGTGTTGCACTGGGCATCCGCATCGATAACCAGCACATTGGCATCGTACTCGTCAGCCAGAATGGCTGCCATGTTGATGACGGTGGTGGTTTTACCCACGCCGCCTTTCAGGTTGAATATTGCAGTTACTTTTCTCATGGTTTTACCTCTTTTCAAAAAATCAATTGCTTGCGCAAATCAGGATCACAGCCAAGGCTGCCAGCCCTAGCAGGCTGGCATAGGGGTTAATCAGTCGCATCTTCAATACCTCCATCCATCTTTGCACCGCAGTAAGAGCAGTAGTTAGTTGTTTTTCTGTGTTTAACTGGGTTCCCACAGTAAGTGCAATAACAATGCGAATCTTTAATTTTCAGCGGAAAGAACCACGATATATACGGCCTATTCCACCGTGCGTGCCGCATCGGGGCCACATTGGCAATCAGCATCTCCGCTTCTCGCAGAATCCGGCACCCGTGGGTGCTACAATTACGCTCGCACTCACAGCCAAGGCAGGCTAGCGATCCCGTCTCAACCCGCAATCGAGACAGTTCCTTTATCAGTTTCTGTTTAGTCATGGAACGGCACCTCCGTATCCTCCGGCAGCAGTTCCATCTGCTGATAAACCAGCTCCGAAGACGCCTTGTTCTTTCGCTTGGCTTGTTTACCAGCATGAATAAACTGCTCCAGGACGGCTTTCGTATTTTTGGATTTTGTAAATGTCTGGGTATCGCCGTGGAAGTCCAGGACCATGTCCGGCCGGGTACCCTCTTTGTTTTTTGCGATCTGCAAAACCCGTGAGCCGTCCCGGTCATTGTGGTTGGCCAGCGATAGCAGCAGGATTGCATCGGCATCCTGCTCGATCTGGCCGGACTCTCGAAGGCTGGACATATCTGGCAGCTTATTGGGATTGTCCTTCGGCAGCCGGGAAAGCTGGGACAGAGCAATTACCGCAACCCCCAGCGACTGGGCCAGCGTATGCAGGGCGATGGAGATTCCTGTGACCTGCTCCACCCGACCTGCGCCGGGGCCTTGCAGCAGCTGGAGGTAGTCCACAAAAATCACCTGATAACCACGCATCAGGGTCACCGCCCGGACATCGTCCACGGTGTAGCCCGCAGCGTCCACCAATTCCACATTTTTTGCCACCACACCGGCAGACAGGGCGCAGAGTCTGTCCCAATCCTTTTGATTCAGTGCGTGAGATTTGATCTTGCCCATGCCGATCTGGCTGATGGCAGCGATCTGCCGGGAAAAGAGCTTTTTCGCCGTGGTCTCCAAGGAGAAGAAGCCCACCTTCCGGCGGTCGGCAATGTGCCACAGGCACTGCAAGGCAAAGGCCGTCTTGCCTGCGGACGGATAACCACCCAGAACCACGAAGTCTCCCGGCTCGGTGAACAGCACCCCGTTTAGCTCGGGGATTGGCCAGCTGAGATAGTCCGGCTTTTTCTGCTGATCGGCCATAAACTCCCGCATGGCATCGGCCATGGTGGTGATCCGCACCTTGGAGTGGCTCACACCCAGCCCGGCCGCCTGCTCCTGGAGCTTCCGCAGCTCCTCCGTGTCCTCGGTGGCCACTATTTGCGCAGCCAACTCCCGCAGGCGGTTTGCTCTGGACTGGTCACGGCAAAGCCTGATGTAGTACTCCACGCCGCTGGCCGTGGGTGTAATTTGCATCAGCTGGATTAGAAAATCGTTGTATTTCCCACCCAGTTTGGCGTTGACGGAAACCGGGTCAATGGGGACGTTTTCGGAAAACAGTTTCCGCATGGCCTGAAAAACCGTGCGGCTCGGGCCGGAGAAATCTGCATCCCGCAGCTCCTGCATCACCATAGGGGCCGTTTCCGGGGCCAACAGGATAGCACCCAGGACACTGTGCTGGGCATCCAGCCAGTTTTGAGAGCTTACAGCCATGTCCGCTTCATCCCTTCCTCAGCAGATTCCGTGGCTTGCTGCTGGCCGTTGGGCGGCTGGATACCCTGCCAGCCATTGGCAAGGGCTTCGGACAAAATCTCCACCATAGCCACGGGATTACTCCCGGCCCACCGCTGGAGCTTCTCAAAAGTTCGGCGGATGCTGGTTTCTGTGCGCATTGGGCGAGCCTTGCGCACCTCCCGTTCCTCGCTGTACAGCTGCATCACATGGATGTACAAGGCGTTCTTCGATTCCGCTGACCAAGACGGCTGGGCAACGGACTGAATGCAGCGGATCACATAGGCACTCAGCTCCGTATCCGTCAGCGGTGTGTAGGTCGGCTTTTTCTTTTTATTTTTTCTTTTATTATCTTTACTTGATATATCTTTATTTAATTGCGTTGGATTTTCCGTCGACGGTTTTTCCGATGACGGATTTTCCGACGACGGTACCGTTGTCGGATTTTCCAACGACGGCGCATCCGTTGTGGGATTTTCCGACAACGGCGATTCTTCCTCTGGGCCGTATTCGGCGTAGGCTTGAGCCGTGGGAAGGGTGGTAGGCTGCTCGTAGATGATGTACTCGTTTCCGGCAAAATTTCCGGCGCTGTCATGGGTCTGGCGGCGGATGATGTAGCCCGCCTGCTCCAGCTCCTGGACGGCAGTGCGGATGGCGTCCTTGCCTTCCCGGTTGATCTGGGCCAGGCCGGTCAGGGTGTAGTCCCAGCCATCCGGCAGGGAGAGCATCTGCGACAACAGGCCCTTGGCTTTCAGGGTCAGGTTTTCGTCCCGGAGGTGATAGTTGGACATGACACTGTAATTCTGGTTCTTTTCTACACGAAAAACAGCCATACTCTCACCTTCCCCCCTTGCGTTTTCACAAAATTATGATATAATAGCACTGTACAAATCTCCTTATGGTAGATTTTGGGCGGCGCTGGCGGGCGTCGCCTTTTTCTATGCCGCAGACCTGGTGGGGCTTTACACCCGGTCTGCGGCTTTTTCAAATCTTGCGCATTTTCACCATCTCCTTCTTGTTGGATTTTTGAAAAATTATGCGCCCTTCCGGGCTTCTGGCGGGGCGATGCCGAATCGAACGGCACGAGCTGGAGGTCAGCAGCTCTTTCCCTTGCCGCCCCGTATAACCGCCGGAGATGGCTCGACCCCGGCGGGCGGTCTTTCCCTGCTGTCAGCGTAGGATTGGGTTTAGGAGATAAATCGCCATGGGCGCACAGCGTATGCGCCTGGAGGGCGGGGCCGGGATCGGACCGGCAATCTCCAAGTGTGCTGCTGGGTGTGCTTGCCAAAGCACCTCCCGCCCATGGTGCGGCCCGATACCACGGAATCGGGCCGCTATGAAGTTTTTGCGGGTAAGAGGTAAGGAGACCCGCTGGGGTGGCCCGTTTACGCCACGGGCCCCAAAGGCGTTACCGGCGCAGGGTCATACCTAGCTCCCCGGCCTTGTACTTCATCAGCAGTCCTGGGTTTACTCGGTAGACCCAGCGGCGGCCTGTTGGCTGGTGAGCCGTGCAGAATGGGCTGAGCCCCTTCTGGGCCAGGACCCGAATTTCCTGGGCTGTGGTGCCGTCCTGCAAATATTCGGCAGCAGTTTCCGGCCCAATCTTTCGGTGGGCCATCAATTCTTCATTGGTCACGAGGCACACCCCCTTTGGTGATGATTTCCACGGTCTGGGTCATGCGATCTATGACGATCAGGCTATTGGGCAGCTCCCGGACCACAGTGTAGTACAGCGGATCCCGGCCAGAGCGGCGGATATACTCCGCCTGCTGGCGGGTAGGCGTGGCGTTTTTCTGTGCCATCAGACAGCACCTCCCTTCATCTGGGCCGCCCTCTGCTGAATGAGGGCCCGGGCTTCTGGGTTACGCATCAGCCGCCGGACAAAATGGTACGTATGCTGGCCGATATTCGCCCGGCTGTATTCGTCGAGGTTGCCCAGCGGCCCCTTGTCACTATCCAGCCGGGCCACTTTTAGGGTTAGATCCTGGGGCATGGGGTTTCCTCCTTCTTGCATTTCTCCTCTCCCCGCCCTATAATGGACTTGCCAGCGTTCGCACCGCTGCGCCAATGGAAGGGAGGTGATATAGTGGATAACGTTGTTTTGTCAAAATCGGCACGGAAGCTGCTTAAGTCGCTGTGCCGGGAATGTAGCCGCCGATCAGCAGCAGGGAAAGACGATTATCAGGCCCGTGCATTTGGTGGGGCAGATTTTCTTCAGTGTGAGCTGTTCCACAAGTGGTCGGTGCAGACTGTTGATGCAGCGTGTCGAGAGCTGCATCAGGCCGGGCTTATAAGTGCCTTCTACGCCGACTGTATGGTCGCTGAGATATACCTTCTGCCTGCCGGGACTATTTACGACCAGCAAGGCGGAAGAAGAATCCTGCAAAAGGGCCTTTCTTTTTTACGGGCGATACTATCTTTTTTTCGCTGACTTCCGGCAGAGGCGGGCTGGGACATGGCTCCCAATCATCGGCCAGAATGTCAGATGCTAGGGGTGTCCAACAGCGGCCGATCAGACCGTCCACGCTGTAAGCAAGGCAGCAGGCCCGTTCGTTTGTAGCATCAATGCAGAGCTTCCGGCCCGGGAAAAGGACGTCGTCCCATGCCGTTCTGTGGATGTAAGATTTCTCCGGGGTTGTTGCCCGGAGGGCTTCATGGATGTACATGGGAACCACCTCCTTTCTGCGCTTCTTTCTTCTTGCTTTTCTCCCCTCCCAGCCCTATAATGAACTTACCAGCGTTTGCACCGCTGAGCAAACAGAAGGGAGGTGATTTGCATGAACGATTCCAAGATTTCGACATTTCCCAGAGATAAGCACGAGGCACTGGCAATGCTTTACTTGCAGTCTCAGGATTTGTCGAATGTGACGCCGGAAGAGCTACTGGATAAGTACGAGGATGCTTACCAGAAGATCCGCCAGCGCAATGCAGAGGAGGACAGTGCCAACTGGTAACGGCTTCTTCTCCAAAAGGTCATAAATTCGGCACATAGCGTGGGCCATTTCCGGCAATTCGTTGTGACACGCCGTTTTAGACCTCTCCGCAAGCAGTTCCAGCTGTTTGCGGAGTATTTCTTTTTCCGGGGTCATAGGGGCCACCTCCTTTCTGCGCCATTCTCGTCGTTTTGGTTGTCGCAGTTATGCGACATTAGAGCTAAAAAAAATAGCGACAGCTTCCGCATGGGTCAGATGCAAAATCTCTACCAATTTCCTAACATCGCCAATCGTGAAGGTGTCGCTATTGGCAATTCTCCGATAAAGCGTGGCTTTATCCATGCCCATTTTGCACGCTACTTCGGACACATTGGTAGATTCTTCCGTAATTTTCTTACGCAGCAAGCTAGTGTCTACCATATTTGCACCTCCTTTCTTGTCGCATATCTGCGACATCTTTAATATACACCATTAAAACCAGTTTGTCAATAGGATTTTCGCATGGTACGCAAATTATTTTCGCAAATCCGCAAAATAACTATTGCAAATTTGCGAAACCTACTGTATAATATAATCAGTTAATCGCAGGAGGAATGGCCATGACCATAGGAGAACGAATAAAACAGCGCCGCATCCAACTGGGACTGTCCGTCGATCAGGTGGCTGAAAAAATCGGAAAGAACCGGGCCACGGTCTACAGATACGAAAGTAGCGAAATCGAGAGATTCCCTATTGATGTTCTGGAACCGTTGGCTGTAGCTTTGCGGACTTCCCCGGCATACTTGATGGGCTGGGAAACTGAGACAGAACCAGTTTCGACAAGTGGTGTACCAGATGGGTTTTCCCCAATGCCCGCCACCAAGACAGTCCCCCGCATTGGCCGGATCGCCTGCGGCGATCCCATCACAGCAGAGGAAAATATAGAGGGATACGACAGTACCCTAGATTCCTGGAATGCAGATTTCACCCTGCTTTGCGTGGGGGATTCCATGGCCCCCAAAATTTTGGACGGAGATGTAGTGGCCATCCGCTGCCAACCCACAGTGGAGAATGGAGAGGTCGCCGCCGTCCGGGTGGAAAATGAAGCCACGCTGAAACAGGTTTTCCACCGGGGGAAATATCTGGAGCTGCGCCCCATCAACCCCAACTATGAATCCCTGATGTTTTTCGAGGAAGAGATGAACCAAGTCCACATCGAAGGCAAGGCCGTCGGCCTTTGCCGGGGCTTATAAAAAAAATAACCGGTGCCCAACTTGGGCACCGGAATGGTAGTTTCTTTTCAAATGCTATGCCCATGTCCAGTGACTGCTGGACGGTTTCACATTCGCAGCCACTGTAGCTGTAGGCGGACTTTTCATTGTTATTTACAAACCAGATTTCTTCGGTTGCTGTTGCGGCAGCGGCATCGGAGTAGCCCCGGTCGTATGTATAGACGGATTTAACATTTTTTTCGTGGAAATAGTAGTCGTTAGATTCCATCCAGTAGTTTCGTTGCTCGTCTAATTCCATTGAAATTTCTATTGAATCCCCCTCAAAAACCTTCGCCCCATATTGTTCAGAGACAGGAGCAGCATCAGCTATTGTAAAATACCAGGCATTGGGTAATTTTGTATCGGTATAATACAACCCGGAACTATTCAGGATTTCAACGAGCTCCGAAGAAGTGCAATCGTTCCTTGCGGTCATCAGATACACCGTCTGTAGCATGGTATAGCCATCCCTCGGTTCCAGCATTACGGCATGGGTTTCCTCTGTTGTCGCTGGGATAGTGGTTGGTTCTGGCATCGGATCGGGTTCATAGCCCATGCAGCTTGCCACAGCTGCGGATAAGATAAGCAATAAAAGACCAATTGCAAGTATTTTCTTCATAAAAATCTCTCCTTCCAAAGATGAGTTTATCATATCACCTTTTCGGAAGAATGTATACCCTAAATGTGCCCAAGTTGGGCACATACAAAATCGCATTTCAGCCAAACCGTTTGTTTGAAACATCCTCACACTAGAAATCATGCACAATTAGGAGGTCTGTCTATGATGTACCCATTCTTGACCCTGGATGATTCTGCCGAAATCGTCCATTCTGAAATGCGCCCGGATGGAACTGTTCAGGTCTATGTGGAAAAACCAGATGCCGAAGATTGCTTCCACTGCGGCACCTGCATCATCCCCGGCTACCGCTGGGAGAATGTCAGCGGTTTCACCCCGTCAGAGCTGAGCCGATATGAAGAAGTCATTCGCTCCACGGCCCACCTGATTCTCCAATTTGCTCAGGAAGGGGGCTTCGACAATGCCGCAGGTTTTTAAGATCGGCTCCTACTGGGTTTACTTTTGGTCAAACGAAAATGACCCGCTGGAGCCTGTCCATGTCCATGTCTCTCAGGGCGCACCTACTGCCAACGCCACAAAGATTTGGATCACCGCTGCCGGCGGCTGCTTCCTGTGCCATAACAATTCCCAAATCCCCGCCCGAACACTGCGGAACATTATGATGATCATCGCCGCCAGAAGCGGCGAAGTCATCCAGAAATGGAAATCCTTTTTCGGCAGCGCATCCTTCTATTGCTGAGATAACAAAAACAGCCCCTGCATAAAGCAGGAGCTGTCATACCAGAGATTCAACAGGTAAACACAAAAGCCGGTGCCCAACTTGGGCACATTTCAAAAAATGTCCGTCCCAGTATCCTACCCCTGGGACGGACGAGCAGAATACCGAAACCACACAAATCGATAGGGGCAGTCTGCCTATTTATCATAGCAGATCGGCCCCGGAAAGGCAAGGTAAATTTTATGGCCAAACGAGAAAATGGCAGCGGCAGCATCGTCCGGCGGAAATATGCCCACAGTACCAAGTATGTGGCCTACGCTCCCGCCACATACGACACCGATGCCCAAAACAGGGTAATTACCATCCGTGCAAAAATAGGAGCGTTTCCATCCGCAAAAGAAGCCCGAGCCGCTCTGGACCTATATCTGCAACACCCCTCCCCCAAATACACCTACACACTCCGGCAGCTGTATGAGGAATGGTGCACGACCCCGGCATTTATGGATTTGGGGAAATCCACACAAACCAACTGGACCACCAGCTGGACCAAAATCGCCCAATGCCCCTCCCCTGCCTTGGCTGACATACTCGTCAGGGACATCAGCGTGGGGCTGATCCGAGAGCTGTTGGACTACTACGCACACGATGAATACGGGCCAGACGGCACCGTGGCCCGCCAAAGCCTGTCCAAGAGTTATATCACAAAAATTAAAGCCCTGCTAACCCAGCTGTGTGCCTATGCTATGGAATATCATATCATAGACCGCAACTACGCCAGTCTGGCTAAGCTGCCGAAAATGGAAGCCGGAAAGCGCCGGGCCATGACCGATTTGGAATTTGCAAAATTGAAAGCGAATTGGCAGACCGCCCGAGGCGGAGACGCTTGTCTAGTTCTGTGCTATACCGGCCTACGGGTATCAGAGCTGTGCCAGCTTACCCGCTTTAGTTACGATCCGAAGGAGAAGGTCCTTCGGGGTGGGCTAAAAACCGATGCCGGTCGGGACCGTGTTGTCCCTGTGCACCCCAACATACAGCCCATCATTGATGCCTGGTACGCCCGCTCAACAGGCCCCCTGTATCCCCGTCCCGATGGGAAGCCATACAACAAGGACACCTTCAATATCGGGGTATGGCGGCCCTGCATGGAGTCACTAGGGCTTCCAGCAGACTTGACACCACACAGCGCCCGCCATACATTTGGAACGCAAATGGCCAAGGCAGGAGCCCGACCTGAGGACATCCAGAAGATTATGGGTCACACGGAATACAGCATGACTGCCGATACATATATCGACCAGGACAATTCTACATTGACCGCTGCCGTCCGCATGATGGCATAAAAAGCAGGACCTAAAAGGTCCTACTTTTTTCGCATAATTACGTAGCAACCGGGTTGCAACCACGTAGCAACCACCAGAAGGACGCATGGAATCACATAGCAACAAAATTAAAAAATCAGGGTAGTTTCTAAGAAACTACCCTGATTTGGTCCGAGTGTCGAGATTCGAACTCGAGGCCTCTTGAACCCCATTCAAGCGCGATACCAAACTTCGCCACACCCGGATATTCTGTTTTGTTTTTTGCTGTTCCCCTCAGCGCTTGGATATAATAACACATCCTGTGAGAAAATGCAAGTGCTTTTTTCATTTTTTTCGAAATTTTTTCTCGCCTCCACAAAGTCGGCTTGATTTTCCGGCTTTGTGGAGGATTTTTGCGGGTATTTCAAACTTTTTAGACTGCTTTGTAGCAAAAAATTCCTGTTGCCGACAGGCAGAGCCTGTCCGGCTGGTCTGCCTGGGCGGCTTCGGCGGTGAATTTCATCAGGCTGCCGCCAATGTGCACCGGGCGAACCGTCACCTCTACGGGCGCTTCGGGGCGCAGGGGCCGGTGGTAATCCACCGACAGCTGGACCGTGGGAGCAATTCCCTCCCCCGGCTTCATGCAATAGGACACAAAACCCATGGCCTGGTCCAGAATTGCCGCCCCCAGGCCGCCGTGGAGGGTTCCATAGGCATTGCGCATCCACGGCTGGGTCTGGCAGCGCATTCGAAAGGTCTTCGTCTGGGGCTGATATTCCAGCAGCTGGAAGTCCAGCATGTCCCCGATGGAGCCAGGGGCCGTCTGGGACAGCTGAGTTATTCTCTGGCGCACCAGCGCCGCCAAATCATTCTCCACGCTCGCTGCTGACCACCTTGCCGATGTTCCACAGGTGGGCCACTGCCCGCTCTGCCTCTTTCTTCTCCTGGTCGTTGTTATACTCCAGGTACACCGTGTGGGCGTTGCAATCGGCGCACTCCACCTGAACACACCAGCCGCCCTCGTGGGTAATCATGCCAGCCCCACGGCAGATGGGGCACTCCTCCAACAGAATCATTTCGTCCATGTGATTATTCTCCTTTTGTTGCAAATTTCGTTTTCCAATCTTGCTCCAGCATGGCCATTCGGATTACATCCGCATACTGCCCGCCGTCTTTTATGGCATCCAGCAGCACGCCCTCCACCTGAAAGCCTGCTTTCTCGTAAACACGCTGCCCCCGGGGATTGAAGGAATATACTTCCAGCTCCAACCGGTGCATCTTCAATTCGCCAAATGCCAAATCCCGGGCATTTTCCGTGGCCCAAGTTCCGATTCCCCGGTCCCTGGCTTCTTTCTGAAACAGGGCAATGCGAAAGCCTGCCTGCTTCAAATCCCAGTCAATTTCAT
>X4_Red_Fox__coassemble_154_pt1 | contig 13562 bp, 11 predicted proteins | sample X4_Red_Fox__metabat2_low_PE_004 | metagenome-assembled genome bin X4_Red_Fox
TCTCCGCCCAGTGTGCGCACTGGGCACCTCTCCCAAAGGGAGAGGCAAGGGCGGCAGCTGTCAGCGGTAAAAAAATTCCCCGCTCAGCATGGAGCGGGGAATTTTGGGGTTGAGAGTTTACACACCACCGGTGAGCAGCTGGGGCAGCAGCAGGGTGATCTGGGGGAAGACGTTCAGCAGGATCAAGGTGATGATCAGGGGGATCAGGAATGGGAGAACACCCTTCATCAGTGTCTTGAACTTCATGTTGCCGACCCGGGCCACTACGAACAGGGCGGTGCCCATGGGGGGCGTCAGGATGCCGATCATCAGGTTGAAGATCACCACAACGCCGAAGTGGATGGGGTTGATGCCGTAAGCCAGAACGGCGGGCAGCAGGATGGGAACCAGGATCATCTGCAGGGGCAGAGCATCGATGCAGGTGCCCAGAATCAGCAGAACCACGTTGATCATCAGCAGCAGCATGAGCTTGGAGTTGACGTGGCTGGTGAAGAAGGTGGCAATGGCCTGGGGCATCTGCTCCCGGGAGATGACAAACTGGAACAGGGTAACACCCAGAATCATCAGCACGATGGTGCCGCTGGTCTTGATGGAGTCGATGCAGATCTTGATAAAGCTGTCGAAGGTCAGCTCCTTGTAGACGAAGAAGCCCAGGATCATGGTGTACAGGGCGGCCACAACGGCGGCTTCGGTGGGGGTGAAGAAGCCGGTGAAGATGCCCACCAGGATGATCACAGGGGTCAGCAGCGCCCAGAAGCTCTGCTTGAAGGAGTTGGCCCGATAGGCCCAGCTTCTCTTCGGCTCAGAGGGGTAGTTGCGCTTGTGGGACAGGATGGAGCACATGATCATCAGCGCCACAGTGGTGAGCAGACCGGGCAGGAAGCCGGCCATGAACAGCTTCTCCACGCTCTGGTTTGCCAGAACGGCGTAGATGATCAGCGGGGTGGAGGGAGGAACCAGGGGGCCGATGATGCAGCTTGCTGCGGTGATGCCGCCGGCGAAGCCTTCGTCGAAGCCGGCATCCTTCATGCTCTTGATCTCCAGCTGGCCCAGGCCGCCGGCATCAGCCAGAGCGGAGCCGGACATGCCGGAGAAAATCAGGGAGGCCACCACGTTCACGTGGGCCAGGCCGCCCTTTCTGTGGCCGATCATGGAAGCGGCGAAGTCAAAAATACGGGTGGTCACGCCGCCGCCGTTCATCAGATTACCGGCCAGAACGAAGAAAGGAACCGCCAGCAGGGTCTGGCTGTTGACACCGTTGAACATCTGCTCCAGGGCGAAGGGCACCAGGTTCAGGCTGTCGGACACGGTGAAGAAGAAAATGGATGCCATGATCAGCGCATAGCCCACGTGAGCGCCGAGCATGATCAGAATGAACCAAAGCAGGAAGGTCAATGCCATATACATAGATTACTCAGCCTCCTTAATGTCGTAGAAGTCGTTCTTGGAGTCCTCAACGACCCAAGAGCGCACCACTTCGCCATGCCGGACAATGTTGACCAGCTGGGCAATCATTTCGATGATGGTCAGGGCCGCCCACAGGAACATGGCGCCATACAGCCAGCTTTCGCTGATGCCCAGGGTGACCAGCGGGGTATAGGACTTGCGCTGCACGATGGAGAAGGTGTGGTAGAAGATCATGGACAGTAGGCCGATCATCACCACATTGATGGCAGCCTCGATGACCAGCTGCACCTTTTTCGGCAGGGCCAGCAGAATGGCATCGATGCGGACGTGGATATTCTCCCGCTGGGCCAGGTGGCAGCCCAGCACGCCCATCCACACGAACAGCAGACGGCTGGTTTCATCCGTCCATGCGGAGGGATGGCCGATTTTTCTGGAAACAGCCTGCCAGAACAGAGAGAACAGGATCACGTTGAACAGGATCACGGCCAGGTACTGCTCTCCTTTTTCCAGGGCATGGATGGCATCGGCAGGCTTTTTGATGGTAATTTTCCCAACTTTCATATAAAACACTCCCAAAAACCTTGAATACCGGTAAAATCAAGTTAAGGGGCCGGAACTGGCCCCTTAACGGTGATTGATTACTTTCTAGCTTCCTCGATGGCCTTTACAGCGGCATCGCCATACTTGGCAACGTACTCGTCGTACATGGGAGCACATGCCTCTCTGAAGGCTGCCTTATCCGGGGTTGTAATGGTCATGCCGTTCTGCTCGAACTTTTCAATCAGAGCCTTTTCGTCGTTCTGGAAAGTCTCGGTGTGGAACTTAGCGGCGTCCTGAGTGGCCTTGGTGATGGCCTCCTGCTGTGCAGGGGAGAGCTTATCAAAGACAATCTTGCTGATGATGTAGTTGTTGTCGTTGATGATGTGGTCGGTGAGGGCGCAGTACTTCTGGACTTCGTAGAACTTCTGGGCATCGATGGTGGACAGGGGGTTCTCCTGGCCGTCCACGGCGTTGGTCTTCAGGGCCAGATAGACCTCAGCGAAGGGCATCGGGGTAGCGGCAGCGCCGGAGTACTTGGCGAAAGCCAGGTTGGCATCGGCGTTGGGCACTCTCAGCTTCATGCCCTTCATGTCGGCGATGGTCTCGATCTTCTTGTTGGAGGTGGTCTGTCTGGTGCCGTTGTAAGCATCGGCCAGCACCTTCCAGCCTCTGGCCTCCAGCTTGGCGTAGATGGACTTGCCGTACTCTGTCTCGGTGAGGGTTCTCATCATGTGGTCGAAGTCGTCAAAGGCGAAGGGATAGCCGAAAATCTCCAGCTCCGGCTCCCACAGGCCCAGACGGCCGGTCTCAGCAAAGACCATGTCCAGAGCGCCGGCAGCGACCTGGTCGATCATGGCCCGGTCATCGCCCAGCTGTCCGCCGGGATAGATCTCCACGGTGAGGGTGCCGTTGGAATACTCCTTGGCCTTTTCAGCCAGCAGCTCGGCAGCTCTGTACTCGTTGGAAGAGGTGTTGGCCTGGAAGCCAATCTTCAGGGTAACGGCCTTTTCCTCCTGGGGGGCCTGAGCCTTGTCCCCGGAGCCGGAGCCGCCGCAGCCGGCCAGGGCCAGGGCAACGGTGGCCACAACCAGAAGCATTGCGATTAGTTTCTTCATTTGGGTTCGTCCTCTCTGTAATAAGTTTATTTTCATCGGTAAAACCGGTGAATACATGGGAAGAAAGTGAAATCTTTACCGAAACTTTAGAACTAGTGATACTGCAAATGAGCATGTTCACATTTAGTATAAACAATGTTCATAAATAAGTCAATAATTTTGTGGTGCTCGATTGTGAAAAAAACTTTCAGAAAATTTGTACAATGTGTCGAATTTTCAAATCACTTCTACACTTGCATTCTGGAAGCGCACGTGCTATCATGATTCTGGATTAGAATTTATTCCAGCACACTATATTTCGGAAAGGGTGTTTCCTTTGATTTACGCAAAGCGCACAGACCTGCGGCGCTATCTGGGCCAGAGCAGCAGCCTGGATGCCGTCATCCACCATCTGCTGGAGGCAGATTTGACCCAGCTGCACAAGGGCCGCAACGAAATTGACGGGGACCAGGCCTTCGTCAACCGGTTCGACTACCAGACCATGCCCCAGGAGCAGGCCATTTGGGAGGGTCATGCAGCCTACGGCGACCTCCATGTGCTGCTGTCGGGACAGGAGAAGATCGGCGTGACCAATGTATCCGCCCTGAAGCAGACGGTGCAGAAGCTGGAGGAGGACTTCCTGGGCTACGAGGGGGATGTGGCGGTGTGGCTGCCCATGACCACCGAGGATATCCTCATCGTCTATCCTGAGGATGCCCACATGGTCAAGGTCCAGAACGGCGAAAGCTGCCTGGTGGAAAAAGCCTGCTACAAGTTCAAAGTGTGATTCCAAATTCTTATTTATGAGGTGCATTGTTATGAATACTGCAAAATATGAAGGCATTATCCCTGCATTCTACGCCTGCTACGACGCAGAGGGCAAGATCAACCCCGCTGCCGTCCAGGAGCTGACCCGGTACTTTGTCGACAAGGGCGTGAAGGGCCTGTACGTGGGCGGCTCCTCCGGCGAGTGCATCTACCAGAGCAAGGAAGAGCGGAAGCTGGTGCTGGAAAATGTGATGGCCGAGGCCAAGGGCAAGCTCACCGTCATCGCCCACGTGGCCTGCAACAACACCGCCGACTCCATGGAGCTGGCTGCGCACGCCGAGTCCCTGGGTGTGGATGCCATTGCCGCCATTCCTCCCATCTACTTCAAGCTGCCGCCCTACGCCATTGCCAAGTATTGGAATGACATGAGCGCCGCCGCTCCCAACACCGACTTCATCATCTACAACATTCCCCAGCTGGCCGGCGTGGCCCTGAGCGTGCCCCTGCTGAAGGAAATGCTGAAAAATCCCCGGGTCATCGGCGTGAAGAACTCCTCCATGCCTACTCAGGACATCCAGATGTGGCGGGACGAGGGTGCCATCGTGTTCAACGGCCCTGACGAGCAGCTGATTTCCGGCCTGGTCATGGGCGCCACCGGCGGCATCGGCGGCACCTACGGCGCTATGCCGGAGCTGTACAACGAGCTGTTCCGCTGTGTCAAGGCCGGGGAGCTGGACAAGGCTCTGGAGATCCAGAACGACTGCTGCCGGATCATCTACAAGATGTGCTCTGCCCACGGCAACATGTACGCCGTGATCAAGGCCATTCTGCGCAAGCAGGGTGCCCCCGACTGCGGCAGTGTCCGTGCCCCGCTGGCAGAGCTGGTGGAGGCCGACATGGCCATCGTGGACGAGAGCGCTGCCATGATCGCCGCTGCCATTGCTAAGTATTGCTAAAAAACCATGCCGCCGGGGAACACCCCGGCGGCCATTTTTCGTCTGCGCCTATAAAAAAGCCGTGCCGCTGGAAAAGATACAGCGGCACGGCAATTTTTATGGAATTATACGCCGTACACCATCCAGATGTAGATATAGGCGGGGATGATGGCGGACAGGGTGAAGGGAATGCCGATTTTGAAGAAGTCGGAATTCTTGACCTCCTTGCCCTCCCGCCGCAGGATGCCAATGGCGGTGATGTTGGCGGAAGCGCCGATGGGGGTGATGTTGCCGCCCAGGGTAGCGCCGGAGAGGAGGCCGAAGTACAGGGGAGTGGGGTCGCAGCCCATCTGGGCGGCCAGCCCGGCAATCACGGGGATCATGGTGGCCACATAGGGAATGTTGTCGATAAATGCGGAAATCAGCACGGAAGCCCACACGATGATGGTGTACATCAGGAACACATTGCCGCCGCCCAGCTTGGCCAGGCCCGCAGCCAGGGCATCGATGACCCCCATGTGGGAGATGCCGCCGATCATCAGGAACAGTCCCACCAGCAGCCCCAGGGTCTCAAAGTCGATGGCCTTCAGCGGCTCCAAAATGGCGCTGGCATTTTTCTTCTTGCAGAAGTTGTAGATGAGACCGACAACCAGCAGGGAGCAGCAGATGATGCCGTTGGTCTCCGCCGGCAGATTCCAGCTGTCGGGGGCGAAGCTGGCGCAGATCAGCAGGCCGATGGCGCCCAGCAGCAGCACCGTGGGCACATAGTCGCTCACCGGGGTGAGGGCGCCGGTTTTGGGAATGCTGCCCTTTTCCTTGCGGAACAGGAAATACACAATGGCAGCCGACAGCACGGCGCCCAGCTCCACCGCAAAGAAGATGGAGGGCTTGCCCTGATACCAGAAAAAGTCCATGAAGCTCATGTCCAGGGCCGAGCCAAGCATAATGGCGGTGGTGTCACCCACCAGGGTGGCAGCGCCCTGGAGGTTGGAGGATACGGCAATGGCAATGAGGATGGGCACCGGGTTGGTTTTCAGCTTTTTGCAGATTTCCAGAGCCACCGGGGCCACCATCAGCACCGTGGCCACATTGTCCACAAAGGCGGAGATGACACCGGCGAACAGGCTCAGGGCCACGGCGGCCCACTGGACGTTGGGCACTTTTTCCATGATCATATCGGCCATGCGCTCAGGCATGTGGCTGTCAATAAACAGCTGCACCAGACCCATGGTGCCGCCAATCATCAGCAGCACGTTGAAGTCCAGTGCAGGCAGAATATCTTGTACTGGCAGCATCCCGGTGACAATAAAAATCAGGCCGGAGGCCAGGGCGATGTACGGACGGTATTTGCTGAACGTCAGCATGAGGACATAGGTTGCGGCAAAGAGCAAGATTGCAGGGAGCATGATTCGTTTCCTTCCTATTTGAAATTACCGACCTATTATACAGCCTTTCCGGCAAAGATGGGGCAAAGAAACGGATTTCCCCTTAGTCCTCGTAAATCTGCTGGTCCCCGGAGACCGCCTGGCCCAGGTAGGTGTCCACCCACCGCTCCGCACCGGCCTGGTCCCGGTTGAGCATGTGGCGGTACAGCTCCTGGACGTTGTGATGGAGGGTGCTTACGCCGAATTTGCGGCAGAATCTGGCCCACAGGGCAATGCAGGGCACCTTGAACGACAGGTAGATCAGGGGCAGAATGGTGTTGCCCCCGGTGAGGGTCATCTCGTGGTGGAACTGAAAGGCCAGCTCCGCCGCCTGGGCAGGGCTGGGTGGGGGCAGAGCGCCCAGCTGGCTGACGTAGGTGCCTAGGGATTCCAGAGCCTCCTCCGGCGCATTTTCAATGGCCCGGGCCACTGCCATCCGTTCCAGGCCCCAGCGCACCTCCAAAATGGAGCGGATCTCCTCCCGGCCCAGCACGCCGCCGTTGCAGTGCATAATGGCCAGCAAGGTGTCCATGCTGCCGTTGCGGCGGTAGTCGGCCACATACGTTCCCTGCCGGGGCCGTACCTCTAAAAAACCCTGGCGGGCCAGCTCCGCAATGCCGGCATTGACCACCGCCCGGCTTACGTGCATCTGGGCGCACAGCTCCCGCTCCGGGGGCAGCCGGGTGCCCTGGGGCAGGTCCCCGGACAGGATGCGCACTTGCAGCTGCTGGATGAACAGCTCCTTAAGGCTGGGGGCATACAGCCGCTCAAACTCCATGAAAACCATCCTTTCTTCGTCGTGGTCATACCACATACCACGGAAAAATTTTACCATATATTCTGCCTAAATTCAAGGGATATTTCCAGGATAAAACGCAGAAAGTGGGAAACTGCGTTGACAGAAGTATTCGATAGATTTATACTGTATCCATCGGAATATACTGGTTGGACCAGAAAGGAGCGGATGGTTTCTGTGAATGATGTCCGCATTATTGAAATCAAGCAAAGCGTATTCGCCAACAACGATGCCCAGGCCCAGGCCCTGCGCCAGGAGCTGCGGCAAAAGCAGGTGTTCCTGCTGAATCTCATGTCCTCTCCCGGCTCCGGCAAGACCACCACCCTCACGGCCCTGATCGGGGCGCTGAAGGACCGGCTGCGGATTGCGGTGATGGAGGCGGACATCGACTCGGATGTGGATGCCAAGACCATTTTGGCCACCGGCGTGCAGGCCATCCAGCTCCACACCGGCGGCATGTGCCACCTGGATGCCGCCATGACCCGCCAGGGCCTGGAAAATTTGCAGCCGGGGCAGCTGGATCTGGTGGTGCTGGAAAACGTGGGAAATCTGGTGTGCCCGGCGGAGTTCGACACCGGGGCCAGCGCAAACTGCATGATCCTGTCCGTGCCGGAGGGCCACGACAAGCCCCTGAAATACCCGCTGATGTTCCAGGTGTGCGACACCGTCATCATCAACAAAATAGATGTGCAGCCCTATTTCGACTTTGATTTGGAGAAATGCAGCGAGTACATCCACATGCGCAACCCCAACGCCCACATCTTCCCCATCAGCGCCAAGACTGGGGAAGGCATCGAAGCGCTGGCAGCCTGGCTGGAAAGCCGGGTCCGGCAATGGAAGGAAGGAGACTGAATATGGCGGATTATCTTGCAGATTTTGTCCCGGATTTTGTAAAGGACGAGCAGCCCAGAGAGATCATCCTCAAGCTGGGCCACATGGTCACCAACCGCATCCCCTATAAGCTGGGGCTGAAAAAGCTGACCAAGTACGACCCGGAGTACTGGGGCCTTGCTCTGCTGCTGAGCGATGAAGAGGCAGAGGTGGCCCTGAAAATGGGGCTGCGCAAGCCCCGGACCCTGGCGCAGATCATGGAGCTGACGGGCAAAAGCCAGCAGGAGCTGGAGCCGCTGCTGGAGCACATGTCCTGGAGCGGCGTGCTGGAATACAACTGGGAAAATCCCCAGCACGAAAAGCAGTGGGTGCTGCCTATGTTCGTCCCCGGCAGTGCGGAATTTTCCAACATGAACCAGCAGCTGCTGGACGAGCATCCGGAGATGGGCCGGTTCTTCGAGCGGATGAGCCGCCTGCCCCTGGAAGCCGTCACCCCCATGGTGCCTCCCGGAGGGGCGGGCATCGGTATGCACGTGATCCCCGTGGAGAAGGCCATTGAGGCGGAGAATACCTCCATCGGCATTGAGCACATCTCCCACTGGCTGGATAAGTACGACGGCAAGTACGCCGCCTCTCCCTGTTCCTGCCGCCGGTCCCGGCTGACCTATGACGAGGGTTGCGCCGACGACCCGGAGGGCTGGTGTGTGGCGGTGGGTGATATGGCTGACTACGTGGTGGAGACCGGCAAAGGCGGCCGCTACATCACCCGGGAGGAGGCCCTGGCCATCTTCAAGCAGGCGGAGGACAACGGATTTGTTCACCAGATTACCAACATCGACGGCGAAAACAAGATTTTCGCCATCTGCAACTGCAATGTCAATGTGTGCTACGCCCTGCGGACCTCTCAGCTGTTCAACACCCCCAACCTGTCCCGCAGTGCCTATGTGGCCCGGGTGGAGACGGCGGACTGTGTGGCCTGCGGCAAGTGCGTGGAGGTCTGTCCCGCCGGTGCGGTGAAGCTGGGACAGAAGCTGTGCGCCAAGGACGGCAGCACCATCACCTATCCCAAGCACCCCCTGCCCTCCCAGCAGAAGTGGGGCCCCCACATGTGGGACGAAAACTACCGGGACAACAACCGCATCAACTGCTACGACACCGGCACGGCCCCCTGCAAAACCGCCTGCCCGGCCCACATTGCCGTGCAGGGCTACCTGAAGCTGGCGGCCCAGGGCAAGTATCAGGAGGCCCTGGCCCTGATCCGCAAGGATAACCCCCTTCCCGCCATCTGCGGCCGCATCTGCAACCGCCGCTGTGAGGATGCCTGCACCCGGGGCACCATCGACCAGGCCATTGCCATTGACGAGGTGAAAAACTTCCTGGCCCAGCTGGACCTGAATGCCGAGACCCGCTACATCCCGCCCAAGGTGGTGCCTACCCTGGACGGTGCTTTCCCGGAAAAAATCGCCATCATCGGCGCCGGCCCCGCCGGTTTGAGCTGCGCCTTCTATCTGGCGGAGAAGGGCTACAGCCCCACCATTTTTGAGAAAAATCCCAAGCCCGGCGGCATGCTGCGCTATGGCATTCCCTCCTTCAAGCTGGAAAAGGACGTTATCGATGCCGAAATCGAAGTCATTCAGGCCATGGGCGTGGAAATTCGCTGCGGCGTGGAGGTAGGCAAGGATGTCACCTTGCAGCAGCTGCGCCAGCAGGGCTACAAGGCGTTCTACCTGGCCATCGGCTGCCAGGGCGGCCGCAAGGCCGGAATCCCCGGGGAGGACAGCGCCGACGTGATGACCGCTGTGGACTTCCTGCGCACCGTCGGCGGCAACGAGGCATATCCCGTCACCGGCAAGACGGTGGTGGTAGGCGGCGGCAACGTGGCCATCGATGTGGCGAGAACTGCCCACCGCTGCGGGGCCCAGTCCGTGCAGATGTTCTGCCTGGAACCCCGGGACAAGATGCCCGCTTCGGAAGAGGAAATCGCCGAGGCTCTGGACGAGGATATCACCATCGACTGCGGCTGGGGCCCCAAGGAGATCCTCACGGAAAATGGCCGGGTCACCGGCATTGTCTTCAAGCGCTGTGTCAGCGTTTGGGATGCAGAGGGGCGCTTTAATCCCCAGTATGATGAAAATGACCTGCGCACCGTGCCCTGCCAGCGGGTGTTCCTGTCCATCGGCCAGAGCATCCAGTGGGGCGGCCTGCTGGAGGGGACGAAGGTGGAGCTGGGCCGGGGCAACGGCGCCAAGGCCGACAGCCTGACCTATCAGACCGCCGAACCGGACATTTTCGTAGGCGGCGATGTGTACACCGGCCCCAAGTTCGCCATCGATGCCATTGCCGCCGGCCGGGAGGGCGCCATCTCCATCCATCGGTTCGTCCGGCCCCATTCCAGCCTGACCATCGGCCGCAACCGCCGGGACTTCATCGCCCTGGACAAGGACAATATCCGTGTGGAGCAGTACGACAACGGCTCCCGGCAGATTCCCGGCAGAAATGCCGCCATTGACCACAAAAATTCCTTCCGGGATGCCCGCCTGCCCTTCACCGAGGAGCAGGTCAAGGCGGAGACGGCCCGGTGCTTAGGCTGCGGCGCTTCTGTGGTAGACCCCAACAAGTGCATCGGCTGCGGCGTGTGCACCACCAAGTGCGCCTTCAACGCCATCAAGCTCCACCGGGAGCGGCCGGAGTGCTCCACCATGGTGGTCAGCGAGAAGAAGATCCCCATCATCCTTGGAAACGGTGCCAAGCAGGCGCTGAAGATCAAGCTGGGGCTTGCCAAGAAGGAGTAAGCCATGCACGAGCTGGGCATTGTCTTTCACATTCTGGACACCCTGGAGCAGGTAGCCAAGGACAACGAGCTGGACACCATTCACAGCGTCACCATTGAGGTGGGGGAGGTTTCGGCGGTGATTCCCGCCTATCTCACCGACTGCTGGCAGTGGGCCACCAAGAAAAAGCAGAAATTCACGGACTGCGAAATGCTGGTGGAGACCCTGCCCGCCGTCACCTATTGCGAGGGCTGCGGCCGGGAGTACCCCACGGTGGAATCCGGCCGCATCTGCCCCCACTGCGGCAGCGAAAAAACCTGGCTCCTCCGAGGAAACGAGCTAAACATCAAAGAAATCACGGCGGCCAGTGGCCGCTGACAATGGCGAGACTGCTACCCTGGTGGTAAACTCACACCATTGGGGGTCGCCCGGTTCGTTACATGGCAGTAGACGGAAAGGCCCTCTCCGCCCAGTGTGCGCACTGGGCACCTCTCCCAAAGGGAGAGGCAAGGCGGCGTGCCGCCGCTGTCAATGGCGGGACTGCTACCCTGGCAGTAGACCACCACCTCTGGGTGTCACCCGGTTCGTTACAGCCCAATAGTTTGGGGAAAGAGAACGTACACCGTATGTAGGGCGGGGGCATGCCCCCGCCGACCACGTGAGTTTACCGCTGTACCCACCAAGTTCCACCGCACCAAAGCCTTCCCCCTCGGGGGAAGGTGGCAGCCCGGAGGGCTGACGGATGAGGGGTGCAACGTAAAAGCTACCACCAGCGCCAAACAAGGACGGCAGGCGCACCCCAAAACCCTTTCCCCGGGGGGAAGGTGGCCCGGCGAAGCCGGGTCGGATGAGGAGCGGCGAAACCTTTCCGAAACGGATGCACCAAACCAAAATGCACCCCACGTGGCTCTCCCTCTGGGAGAGCTGGCACGGCGCAGCCGTGACTGAGAGGGGCGGGCGGTGTGCCGCCGCTGTCAAAGGTGAGCCTGTTACCCCGGTACCTCAGGGGGCACTTGGTTTGTCACCTGGGAGTAGACGGAAAGCCCTCTCCGCCCAGTGTGCGCACTGGGCACCTCTCCCAAAGGGAGAGGCAAGGCGGCGCAAGCCGATTCCACAATTGTCAATTTATAAAAAGAGGAGGATCTTAGTATGTTATTTCAACTTTACGGCGAGCGGGCCATGTACCAGCTGCTGGGCTGGGTGCTGGTGTTTGCGGGGCTGGTGCTGAGCAATGAGCTGGCACGACGAACGAAGAAAGGCGGTATTTTCTTCTTCCTGCTGGTTCCCGGCGCACTGACGGTGTATTTTGTGGCAATCCATGTGGGTGCGGCCATGGGCGCATCCTGGGCGCTGAACAACCCCACCTACCAGTCCATGAACAGCTGGTTCCACTATGCCAAGCTCTATGCGGCCACCGCCGGGTGCATCGGCTTTATGATGCTGAAGTACAAGTGGAGCATTGGCAAGACCCAGTGGTTCAAGTGTTTCCCCTTTATCATTGTGGCCATCAACATTCTGATCGCCGTAGCCAGCGACTTTGAGTCCGCCATCCGGGGCGCTATGGCCATGAAGGAGTACGGCGACCGCTGGTGGCTGTCCAGCGAAAATGTCTGGCTCTACGGCGGCTGGTGGAACTGGCTCAACGGCATTGCCGGCATTCTGAACATCTTCTGCATGACCGGCTGGTGGGGCATCTACACCTCCAAGAAGCAGGACGACATGCTCTGGCCGGACATGATTTGGCTGTACATCCTGGCCTATGACGTGTGGAACTTCCAGTATACCTATCTGAACCTGCCCACCCACGCCTGGTACTGCGGCCTGGCTCTGCTGCTGGCGCCCACGGTGGCGGCGGCCCTGTGGAACAAGGGCGGCTGGATCCAGAACCGGGCCAACACCCTGGCCATCTGGTGCATGTTTGCCCAGGTCTTCCCCATGTTCCAGGACAACAGCGTATTCACCACCATCCCGGTGCTGTACGCCGACGGCTTCATGGATGCCGCCGTCCGGCCCACCCTGGTCAACCCGGTGCCCCAGGGGGTGCTGTCCATCGCCTCCATTGCGGTGAACGCCCTGGTGCTGGCCGTCATCATCAAGCGTGCCATCCAGCAGAAGAAGAACCCCTACAAGCACGAAATTTTCACCGACACCCAAGACTTCCAGCTGGCCATGAGCCGTGCGGAGTAAGGCAAAACAGCAAGGGCGCAGCCGATTGGCTGCGCCCTTTAACAGGTTGCTTATTAAACGGTACTCAGCTGCTCCTGCTGGAATTCGATGAGGGGCAGCAGCTCGAAGTAGAAGTCGGTGTATTCTTTCCCCAGGGCCTCGATGCAGCGGGTTTGGGCCTGCTGGAATTTCAGCAGGGAGATTTCGTCCTTATCCAGGGTGATGTAGGTGCTGATCCACAGCTTGCGGCCGGTTTTCACGATTTCGTGCTGGATCTGGGCATAGTTGGTGCCTTGCAGGGCCTGCTCCACAATTTGGTGGATCGACTCCACCGTCTCCTGGTCCGGGGGCAGCAGCAGCAAGTCCCGCAGGCCGGAAATCACCGTGCGGATGGGGGCGGGCAGCATGAACATGGACAGCACAATGGTGATGATTTGGTCTAAGTAGGGGGTGAGCACCTGCCAGGGGCCGTCGGGCAGCATCCGGGGCAGGAAGAACGCCGCCGCCATGCCCAGGGACACCACGCAGTCGATTTTCCAGCCCTGCATCTCCGTCTCGATCAGCGGGGAGTTGAGGCTGCGGTTTTTCCGCTTTAAGTACAGGGCAACCGCCAGGCCCAGCACGCAGGCAAACAGCTCGAAGTAGGCCACGGTATCGAAGGAAATGCGCCGTCCGCCATGGAGGAGCAGGTCCAGGTTGTTCACGATCAAGCCCAACGTCACGGCGGTCATGGTGATGCCCTTGACCACCAGGAAGATGGTCTCCACCTGCATATAGCCAAAGGGCCGCCTCTCGCTGCTGGGCTTATACAGCAGGGGAATCATCAGCAC
>X4_Red_Fox__coassemble_157_pt1 | contig 13433 bp, 12 predicted proteins | sample X4_Red_Fox__metabat2_low_PE_004 | metagenome-assembled genome bin X4_Red_Fox
TTTGGACAGCCTTTACCGCCAGGCGGAATCCCTGACCCAGACCCTGCACGATCGGGACGGGGAGCTGGGAACCGTGCGGGTGAAGGCCAATATGCTCAGCGCCACCCACCAGCAGCTGGAAGGCCAGCTGGCTGTTCTCCGGGGCAATGTGGAGAATAACAACGCCAACATCGCCCGGATCGAGGAGGAGCTGCAAGGCCAGGACGACCGCAGCGGCGGTGTGTGCACCCAGATTCAGCAGACCCGGCAGCGCATTGCCCAGATCGACGAAGATTTGCAGGATAAGCAACGGCAGCTGGAAGAGCTGCAGCAGGAGCTGGCGGACATGACTGCCAGCGCCCAGGGCATCACCAAGCAGTTTTTGCAGCTGCGGGGCCAGGAATCCACCCTGTCGGCGGACCTGGCAGGCTGCCAGGCGGATGTCCGTGGCTTGGAGGAGAGCATGCGCCAGACCCGGCAGCGCTTGGAGCAGCTGGGGCAGGACCTGGCCAGCGGGGAAGCCCGCCGCCACGAGGCCCAGGCGAAGCTGGACGGCGCCAACCGGGAGCTGGATCAGGCGAAGGAGGCGGTAACCGCCGCCGAAAACACCATCTCCGGCTATGCCCTGCGCCAGAGCACCCGGCAGAAGCACCGGGACGAATTGCAGGAGGAGCTGCGCCGTCTGGTGCAGACCCTGGACGGTGTCAGCGCCAAGGCCCGGGTGTTCCGGGCGATGGAGCGGGATTTTGAAAGCTACAATAAGGCGGTGCGGATGGTGATGCAGGAGGTCCAGCGGGGCGGCCTGCGCCATGTCCACGGGCCGGTTTCCCGGCTGATCCGCACTCAGGACCAGTGCACCATGGCCATCGAAATTGCCTTGGGCGCATCTTTGCAGCATATTGTGGTGGATACCGAGGCCGACGGCAAGGCGGGCATTCAGTATTTGAAGCGCACTAACGGCGGCCGCACCACCTTCCTGCCCTTAAACAGCATCCGGGGCCGCTCCCTGCGGGAGACGGGGCTGGAAACCTGCCGGGGCTTTGTGGGCATCGCCTCCCAGCTGGTCACCACTGAGGAACGCTACCGGGAGGTGGTGGAGGATTTGCTGGGCCGGACGGTAATCGTCCAGGATATGGATGCCGCCATTGCCATGGCCCAGAAATACAGCCGCAGATTTAAAATCGTTACCCTGGACGGCCAGGTGATGAACCCCGGCGGCTCCATGACCGGCGGTTCGGTGAACCGGGATGCGGGCATTTTGTCAAAGGCCAACGAGCTGGAAAAGCTCACCGCCCAGGAAAAAAAGATGCAGCAGGACAAGCTGGTGCTGGAAGCCCAGCTGCAAGAGGCCCAGCGGCAGTGGGACCAGGTGGAGTTCCAGCTCACCGCCGCCCGGGACCAGCTGCGCAGTGCCGAGGACCAGGTGCTGCGGCTTCAGGGCCAGCAGAAGCAGTACGAGGTGCTGGTGCAGGCCATTGCGGAGGCCCAGACCGCTGCCCAGCGGGAGCGGGATGCCCTGAAAGACCGGGATGCCGCCGACCAGAGCCGCTATGCCGCCCAGCAGGCCAAGATCCAGGTGTTTACCCGGCAGCTGGCCCAGGTGAAGCAGAGCCTGACGGAGCTGGACGGCAGCCAGAGCCAGGCCACCCAGGCCACCACCGACTTAACAGAGCGCCTGACCCAGCTGAAAGCAGGGACGGCGGCGCTGGAAGCGGAGCGCACCACGGCCCAGGCCCACATTGCGGACCTGGAAGGCCTGCGGGGCGCTATGGAAGGGGACCGGACGAAGAAGCTGGCCCTGATGGACACCATCCGGGAGGACACCGCCCGGCAGGAGGAGCAGATTGCCGACGTAAGCCGCCAGCAGGAGGAAAACCGGCAGCAGAGCGAGCAGATCCGCCGGGATTTGGAAAAGACCATGGAGGACCGGGCGGCAGCAGAGGCTGCCAAAACCCGCACGGAGCGGGAGGCCCAGGAGAAAAACAAGGACATCCTCAACATGGAGCGGGCCTGCGCCCTGTTGGAACAGAAGAAGGTCACCTCCGGCATGGAGGAGCGGCAGATCATTGACAAGCTGTGGGATTCCTACGGCCTGACCCCCGGCACCGCACCGGAGCACCGGGGCGAGATCGAAAACGTCACCGCCGGCAACCGCCGGGCCGGAGAGCTGAAGCGGAAAATCGCCGCCCTGGGCACCCCCAACCTGGGTGCTATTGAGGAATACGCCCGGATCAACGAGCGCTACACGTACCTGGCGGAACAGCGGGACGATGTGCTCACCTCCAAGCGGGAGCTGGAAAGTGTCATTCGGGACATTACGGCGGAGATGACCACGATTTTTGTCACCGAATTTACTAAGATCGACCACTATTTCGGGGAAGTCTTTGAAGAAATGTTCGGCGGCGGCAAGGGGCAGCTGATTTTGGAGGACCCGGAGAACCCCCTGACCTGTGGCATTGAGATTCGGGTCCAGCCCCCGGGAAAGCAGGTCAAGACCATCACCCTGCTGTCCGGCGGCGAGAAAGCCTTCGTGGCGACGGCCTTGTACTTTGCCATTTTGAAGGTGCGGCCCACGCCCTTCTGCCTGCTGGACGAGATCGACGCCGCCCTGGACGACCGAAACGTGGAGCGTTTTGCCAAGTACCTGCACAATCTGGCGAAAAAGACCCAGTTCATTGTCATTACCCACCGCCGGGGCACCATGGAATCGGCAGACGTGCTCTACGGCGTGACCATGCAGGAGCAGGGCGTGTCCAAGCTGCTGCGGCTGGATTTGAACCAGATGGAGCAGTATCTGGGAATTGTGGAATAACCAAAAATATATGGATGGAACAAAGGAGTTACTATGGGATTTTTTGACAAAATCAAAGCGGGTCTGGCCAAGACCCGGGATGCCCTCAGCGATACCCTGGGCAGCGTTTTCTCCGGCTTTTCCGAAATCGACGATGATTTTTACGACGAGTTGGAGGAAAGCCTGATCCTGGCAGACCTGGGCGTGGATACCGCCTGCAAGGCTGTGGAGCAGCTGCGCAAGGCCGTCCGGGAGCAGCACCTCAAATCCACGGAGGAGGCACGGCAGGCGCTGAAGGAAATCCTGGTGCAGATGCTCAGCGTGGGCGATACCGCCCTGAACCTCAGCACCAACCCCAGCGTGATTTTGGTCATCGGTGTCAACGGCGTGGGCAAAACCACCACCATTGGCAAGATTTCCAAGCAGCTGGTGGACCAGGGGAAAAAGGTGCTGCTGGTGGCAGGCGATACCTTCCGGGCAGCGGCAGCGGACCAGCTGGAAATCTGGGCAGGCCGCTCCGGGGCGGACCTGGTGCGCCAGCACGAGGGAGCCGACCCTGCCAGCGTGGTCTATGACGGCATCCAGTCCGCCAAGGCCAAAGGCTCGGAGGTCATCATCATCGACACCGCCGGACGGCTGCACAACAAGACCAACCTGATGAACGAGCTGAACAAAATCAGCCGCATCGTGGAGCGGGAGCTGCCCAATGCAGCCAAGGAGGTGCTGCTGGTGCTGGACGGCACCACCGGCCAGAACGGCCTGATTCAGGCCAAGCAGTTTAAGGAAATCGCCGGTGTTACCGCCATCGCTCTGACCAAGCTGGACGGCACGGCCAAGGGCGGCATTGTGATTGCCGTGGCGGATGCCCTGCAAATCCCGGTGAAGTTTGTAGGCGTTGGCGAACAGGCGGAGGATCTGATGCCCTTTGAGGCCAGAGCATTTGTGGAGGCGCTGATTTGATGAAAGTGGTATTGGCAAGCAAAAACAAGCACAAGCTGGAAGAAATCAGCAAAATCACCCAGCAGTTCGACATGGAGCTGGTGCTCCAGTCGGAGCTGGGGGTGGACATCGATGTGGAGGAAACCGGCTCCACCTTCGAGGAAAATTCCTTCCTCAAGGCGGATGCAGTGATGAAGGCCACCGGGCTGCCGGCCCTGGCGGACGACTCCGGCATTGCGGTGGATGCCCTGAACGGCGAGCCGGGGATCTACTCGGCCCGGTACGGGTTCGATGAATCCCTGGACGACTGGGGGCGGCTCCAGCTGCTGCTGAAAAATACGGAGCAGGTGCCCGACGGCCAGCGCCAGGCGAAGTTTGTCTGCGTCATCACCCTGGTGACCCCGGAGGGCCGCACCATCCAGGCCCGGGGGGAGATCCACGGCGAGCTGCTCCGTGCCCCCGTAGGGGAGAACGGCTTTGGATACGATCCCATTTTCTATTATCCCCCCATGGGGAAAAGCACGGCGGAAATGACCCCGGAGGAAAAGAATCAGGTTTCCCACCGGGCCAACGCCCTGCGGGTATTCTATGAAAAATTAAAGGAGGCAGGCTATGCTCACAAGTAAACAGCGGGCCGAATTGAGAGCCCAGGCAAATTCTTTGGAAACCACCCTGATGGTGGGCAAGGACGGCGTTACCGAGGCGGTGGCGGCGGAGGCGGACCGGCTGCTCACAGCCCGGGAGCTGGTGAAGGGCAAGGTGCTGGAAACCGCCCTGATGAGCGCACGGGAGGTATCCGACCAGCTGTGCCAGGCCACCGGCGCTGAGGGGATCTCCTGCGTAGGCTCCAAGTTCGTCATTTGGCGCTTCAGCGAGAAGCTCCAGGCGGAGCGGAACCAGACCGGCCGGGCCAAGCGCAAGGCTGTGCCCAAGAGCAAGCAGGACCCGGTGGGCAAGGGTGCCCGTGCCCGCCGCCAGGCTGCCCGCAAGGTGCGGGAGCAGCGCAACCAGTACTTCCGGGAGCAGGCCATTGAAAAGGCCATCGAGCGTGACCGGGAGCGGCAGCTGCGCAAGCAGGAGCGAAGCTGATTACCTGACAGGAAAAACAGGAAAGGGGAATGGCTATGGAGCGCATCGGCATTTACGGCGGGACGTTCAACCCGCCCCACATTGGACACATCCAGACGGCAAAACAGGCGGTGAAAACCCTGCAGCTGGACAAGCTGCTGCTGATTCCGGCCCGGGTGGCCCCTCACAAGGAGATCCCGGATAACTCCCCCAGTCCCTGGCAACGGCTGGAAATGCTGCGCATTGCCGCAGGCCAGGACCCGGCGCTGGAGGTCAGCGACATTGAGCTGAACCGGGAGGGGCCAAGCTACACCTATGAGACGGTGGCCCAGCTGAAGAAGCGCTATCCCCAGGCGGAGCTGGTGGTGCTTATGGGCACGGATATGTTTTTGTCCTTCCCCAGCTGGCGCTGCACCCAGAAGATTTTGGCGGGTGCGTCCCTGGCGGTTGCCTATCGTGGCGACCGGCAGGAGCGCCAGGAGGTGGCCCGGATGCAGCGCCAGCTGGAAGACCAGGGCGCCAAGGTCTATCTGCTGGAAAACCAGGTGACGGAGATCTCCTCCACCCAGCTGCGGCGGATGCTGGCCTTTGGCTGCGCCGACAGCTTCCTAAGCCCCGGGGTGGGGGATTACATCCGGCAAAACCGGCTCTATGACACCGGGGCGGACTGGCACCGGCTGCCTATGGACCAGCTGGAACAGGTGGTAAGGCGCCTTTTGAAGCCCAACCGGGTGGCCCACGTGCTGGGCTGCCGGGATACGGCGGCGGCGCTGGCCCAGCGCTGGGGCGCAGACCCGGTGGATGCGGCCCGGGCCGGCCTGCTCCACGATATCACCAAGGCGCTGGACGGGCCGCTGCAATTGACATTGTGCCAGGCCTATGGTAAAATGTTGGATGATTTTTCCAGAAAATATCCCAAAACCCTCCATGCCCTCACCGGCGCTCTGGTGGCCCGGCGGATTTTCGGAGAAAACGATGCGGTGGTGGAGGCCATTGCCAGCCATACCACCGGCAAGGCCGATATGAATCTGCTGGAAACCATTTTGTATGTGGCAGACTATATGGAGCCGAACCGGGATTTTCCCGGGGTGGAGCGGCTGCGCCAGGCGGCATTCCAGAATATCCAGGCAGCCTTGATGCTGGGCCTGGAAATGACCCTGGAGCACCTGAAAAACCAGGGCAGCGAGGTTTCTCCCCAGTCCCGGGAGGCGCTGGACTGGCTCAACCGATAAAACACAAACCATTTCCCAGAAAGGAACGATACTATGTTAAGTCCCAAAGAGATTGCTTTTGCCGTGACCAAGGCCCTGGATGCCAAGAAGGGCATGGACATCAAGCTGCTGAAAATTGACAAGGTCAGCTCTCTGGCAGATTACTTTTTGATTTGCACCGGCACCTCCAACACCCACGTCAAGACCTTGTGCGATTACGCTGAGTATACCCTGGATCAGCTGGGGGAGCCGATGCTGGGCCGGGAGGGCCACCGGGGCAACGCCTGGGAGCTGCTGGACTACGGGACCATTGTCATCCACGTGTTCACCGAGGAGGCCCGGAAGTTCTATGACCTGGAACGGGTGTGGGCCGATGCCCAGGTGGTGGACCTGCAGGACATTCTCATTCAGGAGCTGTAAGTCCGGCCTTTGGTAAAAATTGAGCAGAGAGGTGTTTTCCATGAATTACGATTTTGCGAAAATTGAGGAAAAATGGCACAAATACTGGGAAGAACACAATACTTTCCACACCGATGTGTGGGATTTCTCCAAGCCGAAGTATTATGTGCTGGATATGTTCCCGTATCCCTCCGGCGTGGGTCTGCACGCCGGCCATCCTGAGGGCTATACGGCCACGGACATCGTATCCCGGATGAAGCGGATGCAGGGCTATAACGTGCTGCACCCCATGGGCTACGATTCTTTCGGCCTGCCTGCGGAGCAGTACGCCGTGAGCACCGGCCATCATCCCAACGGCTTCACCCAGAAGAACATCGAGACCTTCTCCAACCAGCTCCGGGAGCTGGGCTTTGACTACGACTGGTCCAAGATGATCGCCACCTCCGACCCGGATTTCTACAAGTGGACCCAGTGGATCTTTAAGCGGCTGTACCAGGCGGGCTACGCCAAGCGGGTGGAGATGCCTGTGAACTGGTGCGAGGAGCTGGGCACGGTGCTGAGCAATGACGAGGTCATCGACGGCAAGTCCGAGCGTGGCGGCTATCCCGTGGTGAAGAAGAACATGATGCAGTGGGTCATCGACCAGCCCGCCTTTGCCGAGAAGCTGCTGGAGGGCCTGAACGAAATCGACTGGCCCGAATCCACCAAGGAGATCCAGCGCAACTGGATCGGCAAATCCACCGGCGTGGAGGTGGACTTCCAGCTGGTGGGCGGCGGCACGTTCTCCATTTACACCACCTGTATCGAAACCATCTACGGTATCACCTTCATGGTGCTGGCCCCGGACGGAAAGATCGTGGAGTCCCTGATGGACCGGGTGGAGAACCGGGAGGAGGTCCAGGCCTATATTGACGAGGCCGTGAAAAAGAGCGACATGGACCGCACTGAGCTGAACAAGACCAAGTCCGGCTGCCCCCTGAAGGGCATCTACGCCATCAACCCGGTGAACGGCAAGCAGGTGCCGGTGTTCATCGGCGACTTCGTCCTGGCCAGCTACGGCACCGGTGCCGTCATGGCCGTGCCCAGCCACGACCAGCGGGACTTTGAATACGCCCAGGTCCACAACATCCCTATGATCCAGGTGATTGAGGGCGGCGACGTGACCGAACACGCCTTTGAGAAGCAGGACTACCTGGGCAAAGGCTGCCGCCTGTGCAACTCCGAGGAATTCACCGGACTGACGGTGGAGGAGGCCAAGGAGGCCATTACAGCCAAGCTGGAACAGCAGGGCGTGGCCAGAAGAAAGGTCAACTACCACTTCCGGGAGTGGATTTTCGCCCGCCAGCGCTACTGGGGCGAGCCGGTGCCCTGCGTCTACACCGAAGACGGCGAGACCGTGTTCCTGCCGGATGAGGAGCTGCCCCTGGTGCTGCCGGAGCTGGAAGACTACAAGGGCCGTGGCGGCAAGGCCCCTCTGGAAAACGCTGAGCAGTGGAAGCACTATGACCAGAACGGCATCAAGGGCCTGCGGGAAACCTCCACCATGCCCGGCTCTGCCGGTTCTTCCTGGTACTACATGCGCTATATCGACCCGAAAAACCAGGAAACCTTCTGCGACCCGGCGCTTTTGAAGCACTGGCTGCCGGTGGATTTGTACGTGGGCGGCCCGGAGCACGCTGTGGGCCATCTGATGTACGCCCGAATCTGGAACCGTTTCCTGTACGACCAGGGCCTGTCCCCGGTGAAGGAGCCGTTCCAGAAGCTGGTGCACCAGGGCATGATCCTGGGCGAGAACGGCATCAAGATGGGCAAGCGCTTCCCGGAATTTGTGGTCAACCCCAGCGACGTGGTGCGGGAGTACGGCGCAGACACCCTGCGGCTGTATGAGATGTTCATGGGCCCCCTGGAAGTTTCCAAGCCCTGGAGCGCCGCCGGTGTGGCGGGTGCGAAGAAGTTCATCAACCGTGTGTGGAACTTCTTCAGCGAAAGCGGCAACATCACCGATATCGATGACGGCCGCCTGACCAAGATCTACCACCAGACGGTGAAGAAGGTCACCTCCGACTTTGAAGCCCTGGGCTTCAACACCGCCATCGCCCAGATGATGGTCTTCGTCAATGAGGTGTACAAGGCCGGTGCCTGCCCCAGAGAGTACGCTGAGGGCTTCATCAAGATGCTTTCCTGCATCACTCCCCACGTGGGCGAGGAGCTGTGGCAGCTGCTGGGCCATACCGACACCATCGCCTACGAGCCCTGGCCGACCTACAGCGAGGAAAAGTGCCGGGATACCGAGGTGAACATTGCGGTGCAGGTCAACGGCAAAATGCGGGGCACGGTGAAGATGGAGGCCGACCTTGCCAACGAGGACGTGGTGGCCAACGCCGTCGCCGACGAAAAAATCGCAAAATTCCTGGCTAAAAACGGTGGTCAGATCCTGAAAACCATTGTTGTCAGGAATAAGCTGGTGAACCTGATTGTGAAATAATGTTTTTTTGTAAAAAAACAGAAAATCGTCTTGACAATTCGGGAAATAGTGTATATAATATTCGAGCCTAGTGTTAGGCCCTGAAAGCATCCAGGATTGAGCCGGATGCCATCGGAGGGAGGGAAAACAATGTCTGAAATTCGCGTGAAGGAGAACGAATCTCTGGAGAGCGCTCTGCGTCGGTTCAAGCGCAGCTGTGCCAAGGAGGGCGTCATCGCCGAAGTGAAAAAGCGCGAGCATTACGTCAGCCCCAGCCTGAAGCGCAAGCAGAAGTCTGAAGCTGCCCGTAAGAACAAGAGAAAGTTCTATTAATATCCCTCTTGACTATGCTCAAGCAGCCGCCCTGCGTTCCGCAGGGCGGCTTTCTCATGCCCGAAAAAATCCCGCTGATGCAGCCGAGTGGCTTTGTCAGCGGGATTTTTGCTTAAATAATAAGGTATAAGGCTGGGACAGTGCCCGGCGGAGGGTTAGCCTTTCCTGTAGACCAACTCCGCAAACGGACCATACTGCCGGACTTCTTCCAGGTGGAAGCGGCGCAGGGGTTCTTTTTGGGTGAATAGGGGAATGCCATCACCCAGCAGCACCGGGGCTACCTGGATGATCAGGTAGTCCACCATGTCCTGTTCCAGCAGCGGCGCAAGGATGGTGTTTCCGCCAACCACCCAGATGTTCCGCTCCGGCCCCAGCTGGGCGGCGAAGGCCGCCGGGTCGCCCTGGACGGCGGTGAAGCCCGGGCAGTCCAGGCTGCCGTGGGTGAAGACGTAGTTTTCCGTGGTGGGGTAGATTTCCCCCGGGTTTTCGGTTTTTGCAATTTCTGCGAAGGTGCGCCGGCCCATGAGTGTCACGTCCATCCGGCTGTAGAAGGCATCGTAGCTGGTTTCCTCCACGCTCCCGGCTTCATACAGCCAGTCCAGGCTGTGGTCCTTGGCGGCGAGATACCCGTCCATGGTGATACATCCGTAGAAAAATACTGCCATGCTGTCCTCCTGTTATCGATGTTGTGTAGTGGAAAGAATGGGGAAAAGGCTTAAGCCTTGGGGCTGTATCGGAAGGATACAAAGCGGTTGATTCCCGCCTTTTGTGCCTCTTTTGGGGAAAGGGGCTTGCTTTTGTATTCCTGAAAGCCCAGCTTTTGATACAGCGACATGGCGGGAATGTTTGTGTCCGCAACTTCTTCAATCAGATAGGTTTCGTAGGGCGTATGCTGGAAAAGATACTGCATGATCTGCGAAGCGGCGCCTTGCCCACGAAAGGCGGGAGCGGTGGCCACGAACTCGATGGAGCCGGTATTTGGTTGGGGATCGTCGAACGGGCTTTCAAATTCCTTTTTCAGCACGATGGCGGCGATGCTGCCTTTCACCAGCCCCAGGTGCTTGCGCAGCTGCTTGGCATCCAGCTGCACGGACTTTGCAATGCAGTCTGTGCAGCCGACGAAACCGGCGACTTTGTCGCCGGACATGGCAACGTAAAACTGGTCCAGCACAAACATGTGGGCAAAGGCTTTGGCAATCACCTGAGGGGCCTTGGAGAAGTAGACCAGCCACTGGGAAAAACCCTCTGCAAAAATGGCGGCCATTTGCTCCCGGACGTCCAATCCGGCCTGATCGGCACGCTTGATATCAAACATGGTCTGACCTCCTCTGCTGGGCCAATTCCTGGTCGATCAGGGCATTGGCAATTTCAAAGGCCTCGATTCGCCGCCGGGCCAGGGTGAGCTGGGGTTTGTACCGCTGGGGATTTTCCTTGGCTTCCAGGGATTTGACGGCCTGGCGCAGCTTGTGCAATGTGGAAGCGATCTGCCGCTTTGCTTCCAGCAGGTCTTCTTGGGAATAGGGCATACAGTCTCCTTTCGGTTATGGCTTTTCCGCCAGCTGTTTCTTGCGGTACTGCCGGGGGCTGACGCCGTATTCCTGCTTAAAGGCCCGGAAGAAGGAGGAATAGTCGGAAAAGCCCACCTGCTCCGCAACGGATTCCATGGCCGTGCCCTTTTCGATCAGGGCCTTGGCCGCAATCAGCCGCCGCTGGGTGACACAGCGGTAGAAGCTGACACCCATTTTCTTTCGGAAGGTCTGGGTGACGGTGCTTTCGCTGATGAAGAAATGCCGGGCCACGTCTGCCAGGGTGATCTTCTCTGCCAAATGCTGCTCCACATAGGCCAGCACCTGGTCCAGCAGGTCCGGCTTTTCCGCCATCATGGGGCTTTTGGCGGCATCGTCGTTGGCCCGCATCAGGTGTACCAGGATGATCAGGGTGTTGGCTACCACCGCCATTTCCCAGCCAAATTCCTGCTGTAGGGTCTCGTTGATGCCCTTGGTGAACAGCTGGCCCAGGTACTCCCAGCGGGTCCCTGCGGTGCGCAGCAGGGTGGCCTCAGCGGAGTTTTCCAGATTCATGCCGTACCGCTCCACAATGGTGTCGAAAAGCTCCTCACTGATCCACAGAACGTCCCGTACATAGCTTCCTGACATGGTAGGGGGGAGGATAGGGCAGTGGCTGACCCCGGGGGCCACGAAAATCAAATCGCCCCGCTGGAGCTTGTAGCGGTCGCTGCCCACCAGGTACTCCGCCCCGTTGGCCTTGCGGCAGTAGAGCAGCTCGTAAAAGTTGTGGCTGTGGAGCTGAACATTGGAGCCGGGGTGGCTCACGTCCTGATAGGTGTCCACATATCGTGAGCGCATTTCCAGCTCCTGGTAAAAATCGCTGGAATGCCGGGAGCGCTCCTGAATCTCGTCGCTGATTTGCTCCCGCTTTTTTGTGTTCTTTTTGCCATGGAAATTGTTCACAAGAACCACCTCGACCATTTGTTGAAATTGGTTATATTATATCACAAGATTGTTGGAAATGCAATATTGAATGCTGAAATTGCAATTTTATTTGCATTCATAATTTGTTAAAATACGGTCATACGAGTTGGGGCGCCAATTCCCAACAAGAAACAATTAGGAGGAAGAAAGAATATGGCAAAAAACCCCTCTGGCAAGCTGACAGTGAAGCACATTGTCGGCTATGGCGCAGGTGACTGCGGCGGCGTCATCACCCTGGTGATGGTCTCCAGCTACCTGGCCCGTTATCTGCAGGTGCATCTGCAGGTCAATCCGGCAGTTCTGTCCACGATGCTGCTGATTTGGAACATCTGGGACATGGTGAACGACCCCCTGATGGGCACCATCATGGATATGTGCTTTGCCAAGGCAAAGCCCGGCTCCGACAAGTTCCGTCCCTGGATCCTGGCCTCCATTCCTATCATTGTGTTTGGTCTGATTGCCTTCTACTGGATCCCGCCCATGATGGGTGGCGGCTTTGCCATGCTGGCTTCTGTCTTCGTTCTGAAGATCGTCTACGAAGCCGGTTACACCATGATGAACATCGGCATGGGCTCCCTGCTGGGCAACATGGCCACCAACGATGCTGAGCGTGCGACCCTGTCCTCTGCTCGTGGCTTCGGCTCCACCATCGCTCAGCTGATCATCGGCTTCACTATCCCCCAGATCCTGGCCAAGTACGGCGAGAACATCCAGGGCTTCCGCATTGCCTCCATCGTGAGCGCTGTCATCGGCGGTTTCATCATCTTCCTGCACTACGCCCTGACTGAGGAGCGCAACAAGACCAATGTGGTCGTTGAGAAGACTCCTGAGCAGATCGAGGCTGAGAAGATCAAGGTCAGCGATATCTTCAACATCATCCGCAAGAACCGTGCATTCCTGGCCCTGGTGCTGCACTCCATCTCCATCTGTGCTGTCCAGGCTCTGGCTCAGGGCGCTTCCCTGTATATGTACGCCGACGTGCTGCATGACATCGGCATGCAGTCCTACGCCAGCACCCTGTCCACCGTGCTGATGCTGGCCATCCTGATCAGCGCTCCTCTGCTGACCAAGAAGTGGGACCTGGTCGCTATCATCCGTGTTTGCCTGATGGGCGGCTTCTTCACCCTGTTGGGCACCTTGGCCTACACCCTGATGGTGGACGAGCTGAACGCTTGGGTCTTCGTCATCCTGAACTCCGTCGGCAACGGCCTGATCACCATGTCCGTGCAGATGCAGTGGGGCCTGGTGGCTGAGGCTATCGACTACAACGAGTACCTCACCGGCAAGCGGAACGAGGGCACCATCTACGGCTTCTTCTCCCTGTCCCGTCGTCTGGGCGGCACCATCTCCTCCTCCCTGTCCGTGCTGATCATTGCCGCTATCGGCTATGACCCCGCTCTGACCACCGCTGGTCTGGAGCAGGCTCCTGGCACCATCATGGGCATCAAGCTGATGGTCGTGGGCTTCCCCATCATCGCTGCTCTGTGCTCCTGGCTGTGCTTCACCTTCATCTGGAACATCAACCAGAAGGTTCGGGACGACATGGCTGCTTGGAAGGCTGCAAAGGCCGGAAAGTAATCCACTCTCCCAATACCCAAATACCCCAAGAGCGGCACGGCCATCCGTGCCGCTCTTTCTATACCCAAAAACCAACCCCAGCGGAAAATGTTGCTACATAGCAGTGGACAGAAAAAACCTTCCCCCGGGGGGAAGGTGCCCCGGCAAAGCCGGGGCGGATGAGGAACGGCGAAACCTCC
>X4_Red_Fox__coassemble_162_pt1 | contig 13142 bp, 10 predicted proteins | sample X4_Red_Fox__metabat2_low_PE_004 | metagenome-assembled genome bin X4_Red_Fox
ACTATTTGTCATCTTTTTTTCGCTTTTTTCCCGGGTTCTACTATTGATTCGCATCAAAGGGAGAGGCAAGGGGGGCGATGGGGTGGCGTTAGGGGGATTGGGTTCGCTGCTGGATTATGCGGTCGATATGTTCGCAAACTGCGGGAAACTCTCTGTCAATTTCCCGATTGGAGTACCGAACAACTTGCAGGCCCAATGATTCTAGGTATGCCGTGCGTTTGTGGTCAGCAGCCAAACCTTGCTGCTCAAAATGTTGTGTTCCGTCTACTTCGATAATGAGTTTGGCAGAAGCACAATAGAAATCCACAATATAGCTGCCAATAATCCGCTGCTTATAGATTTTGGCAGGATAGCGCTGCAAAAAGAGATACCAAAGTTTTCGCTCGTGGGGTGTCATCTCACGGCGCAATTTTCTTGCATTTTCCAATTTGGTGTTGTCCTTGGGAATGTCCATGGAATCACCTCGTTAAAATGGCTGCCCTCTCCGTCATGGCTAGCGCCATGCCACCTCTCCCAGGGGGAGAGGCAAGGGGTGCGATGGTGTGTTTTGGGGAGTGTGCCCGTTGCGCACACCCCCTTGGCTCCCCCGCTGGGGGAGCTGGCGAAAATCTCTGATTTTCGTCTGAGAGGGTTGAAACGTCGGTTGTTGCAGGCGGTGAGGGTGGAAAGGCCCTCTCCGTCATGGCTGTCGCCATGCCACCTCTCCCGGAGGGAGAGGCAAGGGGTGCGGAGTGCCCTCTTCGTCACGGCTGGCGCCATGCCACCTCGCCCAAAGGGAGAGGCGAGTAGGGCCATATTTTATGCGTTAAACACGTACCGATCCAGTCTCTGGAAGGCTTCCTGGACACGGGACAGGGGGAGGGCCAGGTTCATGCGGATGCTGGTGGGGGCCTGGAAGGCTCGGCCGTCCTGCCAGATGACACCTACATCCCATCCGGCGGCCAGAAGATCGTCCATGGTCTTGCCGTGCTGCGCAAGCCATTGGCCGCATTCCAGCAGGAGCATGTAAGTACCCTGGGGCTTGCTGACGGTGACACCGGGGAAGTGCTTAGCGATGTAATCACAGGCAAAGTCGATGTTTCCGGCAATGACCTGGCACAGCTCGTCGGCCCACTCGTACCCCTCGGGCTGGTAAGCGCCCAGCAGAGCGTGCATGCTCATAACGTTCATGGAATTGTAGTGGCCCAGGGAGCTTTCCTTGTCGCAGCGGTCCCGGAGCCAGGGATTGTAAATAATGTGGTAGCTGCCCACAAGGCCCGCCAGGTTGAAGGTCTTGGAGGGGGCGTACAGGGCCACGGTGCGCATTTTCGCATCCTCGCTGACGGACTGGGTGGGGATGTGCTTGCAGCCGGGGCGGATGATGTCGCTCCAAATCTCGTCGGAAATCACCTTGACATCATACTTGCGGAACAGTTCCATAGCCTGCTCGATTTCCCAGCGCTCCCAGACCCGGCCGCAGGGGTTGTGGGGGGAGCAGAAAATGGCGGTGTGGATCTTGCCCTCTACGATCTTCTTCTCCATGTCGGCAAAGTCCATGCGCCAAACGCCCTGCTCGTCCCGCACCAGGGGGGAGTGGACGATGTCGTAGCCGTTGTTTTCCAGGCAGTGGGTGAAGCCTACATAGGTGGGGGAGTGGACCAGCACCTTGTCCCCCTTGGAGCACAGCACGTTCATGGCAGTGATCACGCCGCCCAGCACGCCGTTTTCGTAGCCGATGTGCTCCTTGCTCAGGCCGGTGACACCGTTGCGGGTCTGCTGCCAGCGGATGATGGCATCAAAATAGGCATCCGGGGGGCTGAAATAGCCGAAAGCCGGATGCTCCGCCCGGGCGATCATGGCCTGCTGAACGGTGGGTACCACCGGGAAGTTCATGTCCGCAACCCACATGGGGATCACGTCAAATCCATCCCGTGGGGCAGGGTAGGGCGAGCCGGGAGCGCCCACCATGTCGATGGCAATGGCATCCTTGCCCTTGCGGTCTAAAATGGAGGTAAAGTCATATTTCATAAAATTTTTCTCCTTTTTTACAAAATCTAACCATATTATAGCCAAAGCCCCAGGGAAAAGCAAGGCTGGCCCTGGGGACTTTACATGGATTTTACAAATTTCTGATAATGGATTTGATGTTGCCACGCTATACTAAATTTATGTAAGACTGCATCAGAAAGGTAGAAACTGCTATGGATTTATTTGACGTGCTGACCATGCTGGGCGGACTGTGTCTGTTCCTGTTTGGTATGAACATTATGGGCGAGTCCCTGGAACGCCGGGCCGGTGCCAGCCTGCGGCTGCTGCTGGGCAAGCTCACCACCAACCGCATGATGGGCTTCCTGACCGGCCTTGCGGTGACGGCGGTGATCCAGTCCTCCTCCGCAACCACGGTGATGGTGGTGGGCTTCGTCAACTCCGGCCTGCTGACCCTGGGCCAGGCCATCAATGTGATCATGGGCGCCAACGTGGGCACCACCGTGACCAGCTGGATCCTCTCCCTGGGGGGCATCGAAAGCGGCAACCTGTTCGTCCAGCTGCTGAAACCCACCGCCTTCACCCCGGTGCTGGCGCTGGTCGGCATTATCTATTACATGTTCCTCAAGGACAGCCGGAAGAAGGACACCGGCATGATCCTGCTGGGCTTCGCCACGCTGATGTTCGGCATGGACACCATGTCCGGCGCCGTGTCCGGGCTGAAGGATGTGCCCGCCTTCCAGCAGCTGTTCCTGCTGTTCACCAACCCCATCCTGGGCGTGGTCGCCGGTGCGGTGCTGACGGCGGTGATCCAGTCCTCCTCCGCTTCCGTGGGTATTTTGCAGGCCCTGTCCTCCACCGGCTCCGTGACCTATGCCGCTGCGGTCCCCATCATCATGGGCCAGAACATCGGCACCTGTGTCACCGCCATACTGTCCAGCGTGGGCACCACGAAGAACGCCAAGCGGGCCGCTGTGGTGCATCTGATGTTCAATGTGATCGGCACAATTGTCTGCCTGATCCTCTTTATGGCGGTGCAGGCCCTGTTCTCCCCGGCGGTGCTGGGGGAGAGCGCCACCCACTTCGGCATCGCCATCTGCCACACGGTGTTTAACATCGTCTGCACCGCCATCTTGCTGCCCTCCGGCAAGCTGCTGGAAAAGCTGGTGTGCCGCCTGGTGCCGGACAACACCGTGCCGGAAGCCAACGCCGAGCTGGACGAGCGCCTGTTCGCCACCCCCTCCATCGCCCTGGAGCGCTGCCACAGCCTCACCGGTGAGATGGCTGACGTAGCGGCCCAGGCCCTTAACGACGGCGTGGCCTGCGTGCTGAACTACAGCGCCGAGCTGGCGAATGCCGTTCGGGAGGAAGAAAACCGCACCGACCACTACGAGGACATTCTGGGTACCTACCTGGTGAAGCTCAGCGCCCTGCAAATCAGCGCCGATGACAGCAGCGAGGCTGCCATGCTGCTGAAAGCCCTGAACGATTTCGAGCGGGTGGGCGACCACTCCCGGAATCTGGTGGAGGCAGCAGAGGAGCTGACGGGCAAGAACCTGACCTTCTCCGATGCCGCCCGGCATGAGCTGGAGGTGCTGGTCAGCGCCGTGAAGGAGATCGTGGAGCTGTCCTTTGCCGCCTTCCGGGAGAACGACCTGGAAAAGGCGTATCTGGTGGAGCCGCTGGAACAGGTGATCGACGACTTGAAGGAAAAGCTCCGGGTCCATCACATCCTGCGCTTGCAGCAGGGCGTTTGCAGCATCGAGACGGGCTTCGTCTGGTCGGACCTGCTCACCGCCCTGGAACGGGTGGGTGACCACTGCTCCAACATTGCCGGCTGCGTGGTGGATATGTCCAACCATGACATGAACACCCACGAGGCCCTGCGCTCCGCCCGCATCGAAAACGAGCGCTTCGGCGAGCAGTACAAGGCTTTTGCCGAAAAATACAGCCTGAAATAAAAGCCAAGGCCCTGCCTGCATCCGCAGTGCAGGGCCTAAGGTTTTGTGGGGGACTTTATCGAGATTTTACATTCTGGCTCTTGTATTTTTTACAGTTTTGTCGTACCATCAGAGGAAGAATGTGAAACTGCGCCAATAGGAGGACGGATATGATTTACTGCGTGGAGGATGACGAGAGCATCCGGGAGCTGATGGTGTACGCCCTGCGGGCCTCCGGGTTTGAGGCGGAGGGATTTCCCGGCGGGGAGGGGCTGTTCCAGGCCCTGCACCAGACCACGCCGGAGCTGATCCTGCTGGATATTATGCTGCCGGGCATGGACGGCATGGAGATTTTGAAAACCCTCCGGGCCAACCCGGCTACGGCAAACGTGCCGGTTATCATGGCTTCGGCCAAGGGCACGGAATACGACAAGGTGCTGGGCCTGGACCAGGGGGCGGACGATTACCTGGCGAAGCCCTTCGGCATGATGGAGATGGTTTCCCGCATCCGGGCGGTGCTGCGCCGCAGCGGCGGCGGGCCGACCCAGAAGCTGCTGACCATGGGCCGGCTGGAAATGGACCCCATGTCCCACACCGTCCGGGTGGACGGCCAGCGGGTGGAGCTGACATTGAAGGAATTTGAGCTGCTGAAGCTGTTTTTGGAGCATCCCGGCCGGGTATTCACCCGTGACCAGCTGCTGGAACGGATTTGGAGCACCGATTATCTGGGAGAAACCCGGACGGTGGATGTCCACATCGGCACCCTGCGCACCAAGCTTGGCCCCTGCGGGGAGTATATCCGCACGGTGCGGGGCGTGGGCTACCGGCTGGAGGCCCGGGGATGACCCGGCGGATTTTCCGGGCCATGTTCACCGTGGCCCTGACGGTGCTGCTGTGTACGCTGGTGTTTGTGCTGGGAGCGGTGCACACCTATTTCACCGGCTTGCAGCAAGACCAGCTTCGGGGGGAGACAGCTCTGGCGGCCCATGCAGTGGAGCGCCAGGGCATGGACTATTTACAGGAGCTGGATGAAAATCTGGACTGCCGCATTACCTGGATCGCTCAGGACGGCCGGGTGCTCTTTGACAGCCGCTCCAATTCCGGCCAGATGGAGAACCATTTGGCCCGGGAGGAAGTGCGCCAGGCCATGGAGAATGGCTTCGGCCAGAGTATGCGCTACTCCGGCACCCTGATGGCCCGCTATATCTACTGCGCCCAGCGGCTGCCGGATGGCACGGTGCTGCGGCTGTCCACCAGCCAAAGCTCGGTGCTGAGCCTGCTGCTGGGTATGGCGGGCAGCATCGTCCTGGCGGCGGCGGCTTCCCTGGCCCTGTCGCTGTGGCTGGCCCGGCGGCTGTCCCGGCAGGCGGTGAAGCCCCTGAACGAGCTGAACCTGGACGAGCCCCTGTCCAACACGGTATACGAGGAGATTCAGCCCCTGCTGCGGCGGCTGGACTCTCAGCAGCGGCAGCTGCGTGCCCAGTCCATGGAGCTGAAACAGAAGCAGAAGGAATTTAACACCGTCACCCGCTCCTTAAGCGAGGGCCTGGTGCTGCTGAACAGCGGCGGCACCATCCTCAGCATCAACCCGGCGGCAGCGGCCATTCTGGAAGTGACCCCCAACTGCCTGGGGGCGGATTTTTCCGTTGCCAACCGCAATCCCCAGATTGCCGCCCTGGTGGCCCAGGCCCTTACAGGGCAGAAGGGAGAGCAGACGGTGTCCCTGCTGGGCGGGCAGTACCTGGCGGCGGTGAACCCGGTGCGCACCGAGGGCCGGATTTTCGGCGTGGTGGTGCTGCTGTTTGACGTGACCCAGAAGCACCAGGCGGAGCAGCTGCGCCGGGAGTTTACCGCCAACGTCTCCCACGAGCTGAAAACGCCCCTGCACGCCATCTCCGGCTACGCAGAGCTGATGAAAAGCGGCCTGGTGGCCCCGGGGGACATGACCCGTTTTGCGGAGAAAATCTACGGCGAGAGCCAGCGGCTGACCCATCTGGTGGAGGACACCCTCAGACTTTCCCGGCTGGACGAAGGGGCGGAGGACATGTGCTGGAGCCAGGTGGATTTGTGGGCCGTGGCGGAGCGGGCGGTGCAGGAGCAGTCCGGCCCGGCGGAGCTGGCAGGAGTGGCGGTGGAGCTGACAGGCACCCCGGCCCAAATCCAGGCCATTCCCCAGCTGGTTTCCGGCATGGTGTGCAACCTGCTGGACAACGCCATCAAATACAACCACCCCGGCGGCAAGGTGACCATCCGCATTGCCAGGGAGGGAGCGGAAACCCTCTTGGAGGTGGCGGACACCGGAATCGGCATTCCGGCAGAACACCAGGAACGGGTCTTTGAACGGTTCTACCGGGTGGACAAGAGCCACTCCAAGGAGGTGGGCGGCACCGGCCTGGGGCTGTCCATTGTCAAGCACGCTGCCCTCATTCTGGGGGCGAAGCTCACCCTGGACAGCCGAGTGGGCAAAGGAACCACCATCCGGGTACGATTTCCGGAAAAACGGGAGGAGAATGAAAACCATGCCCTATGAGATCGTGCTGCTGCGGGAGCATCCTGCGTGGCTGGAACCGGCAGCCGGATGGTTTGCCGAGAAGTGGGGCATCCCGGTGGAAGCCTACCGGGAGAGCATGTACCAGTGCGTGAACGGAAATGCCCCGGTGCCCCAATGGTACTTGGCAGTGGAAAATGGGGAGATTTTAGGAGGCCTGGGGGTGATCGAAAACGATTTTCACAACCGCAAGGACCTGCGGCCCAATGTGTGCGCCGTGTACACCATGCCCCAGACCCGGGGCCGGGGCATTGCCCGCACCCTGCTGGACACCGCCTGCCGGGACCAGCAGGCCCAGGGAAACGCCACCTTGTATCTGCTGACAGACCACCAGCACTTCTATGAGCGCTGCGGCTGGCAGTTTTACGACATGGTCCTGGGGGATGGTGACGACCAGCCCGCCCGGATGTATGTCCACCGTATGCCATAGGAAGCCGCGGAGGGAGCCTTGCCGCTGCCTCCGGGATTTTTGTACAAGAATTGCGCCCCGGCTCTATGCAAAAGGGAGAAAATGGCAGATACTGCCGGGGATGGTTGACAGGGCGGACAGGCCCGTGGTAGAATAAACCAACTGGGACAGTCCGGGGGGCTGTCCCTTTGTGCTACCATTTTACCAAAGAATATCCGGAAAGGCGGAATCGATCATGGGAAATTACGAAAGCTACACCGGGAAAATCCACCGCAAGCTGGCCAAAAAGGTCCACATCATCCAAGTGGCCGCCGGCCGGGAACCGGCGGATCTGGTGATTAAGAACGCAACCTTCGTCAATGTGTTCAGCAATCAGCTGAGCCATGGGGATATTGCCATCACCGAGGGACTGTTTGTGGGCATCGGCAGCTACAGCGGCCGCCAGGAGCTGGACGGCACGGGGAAAATCATTGTCCCCGGCTTTCTGGATGCCCATATCCATCTGGAAAGCTCCCTGGTCAGCCCCAGCGAGTTTGCCCGGGCGGTGCTGCCCCACGGCACCACCACGGTGATCACCGACCCCCATGAAATTGCCAACGTCATGGGCACGGCGGGCATTGAGTATATGCTCCAGGCCACGGAGAACCTGCCGGTGGATGTGCGGTTCATGCTGCCCTCCTGCGTCCCGGCAACGCCGATGGACGAAAGCGGCGCCAACCTGGATTACCACGCCATTGACTCGTTCTATGACCATCCCCGGGTCCAGGGCCTGGCGGAGATGATGGACTTTCCCGGTGTCATCGGGGCGGATGCCCAGGTGGTGTCGAAAATCGTGGCGGCCCAGGCCCACCACAAGAAAATCGACGGCCATGCTCCCGGCCTGACGGGAAACGACCTGAATGCCTACATTGCCGCCGGGGTATACTCGGACCACGAGTGCTCCACCCTGGACGATGCCCTGGCCAAGCTGGAACGGGGCCAGTACATTATGATTCGGGAGGGCACGGCAGCCCGGAATCTGGATGCCCTGCTGCCGCTGCTGACCTGGCAGTATGCCGACCGGTGCATGTTCTGCTGCGACGACAAGCATCCCAACGACCTGCTGGAACGGGGACACATTGACTACATTGTGCGCCGGGCCATTGCCAAAGGCGTGGACCCCATTGTGGCCATCAAGGCCGGCTGCCACAACGCCGCCCGGTACTTCCTGCTGAACAACCGGGGGGCCATTGCGCCGGGATACCTGGCGGACTTTATGGTGATCGACGATTTTGAACATTTCACCATCCAGCAGGTATACAAAAAGGGCGTGCAGATGTACGCCGGCGGCCAGGTGGCATCCTTCTCCCAGCCGGAGATCGACCCGCATCTCAGCAAAATGGCCCGGGATACCTTCCATGTGCCCCATCTGACGGCGGAGGACTTTCAGGAGAGCCGCCCCCGGGCGGTGCTGGGCATGGTGCCGGGAGAAATCGTCACAGAGGACCGGGGCTATGCCCAGGGCATCGATACCGAGCGGGATATTCTGAAAATCGCCGTCATTGAGCGGCACAAAAATACCCGGCACATCGGCATTGGCTACCTCCACGGCTATGGCCTGAAGCGGGGCGCAGTGGCCACCAGCATCTCCCACGATTCCCACAACATCATCGCCGTGGGGGCCACGGAGGAGGACATCGCCCTGGCGGTGAACCGGGTGATCGCCAACCGGGGCGGCATCGTGGTGGTGGACGAAGGCCGCATCACCGGGGAGGTGGTGCTGTGCGTGGCGGGCATTATGAGCGACGAGCCGTTGGAGCAGGTGAACGCCCGCCTGGAACAGGCCAAGCAGGCCGCCTTCCGGCTGGGGGTCGACCCCGGCGTGGACCCGTTTATGACCCTGAGCTTCATGGCTCTGCCGGTGATTCCCACCCTGCGGCTCACCACCCGGGGCGTCATCGACGTGGGCAGCCAGAAGTACGTCTAAGCCCCTATATGGAACCAGCAGCGCCAGCCGGAAATCCACCGGCTGGCGTTTTGCGGAAAAGCTGGTGTTTTTGCGGCCTTTTTTCCGGGGAGAGGCGGTTTTCTTAAGGACTTCGACAAAAACTATTAAGATTTTATGAAATCCCTTTGCAATCCGGGGAAAGTATGATATAGTATACGGAGCTTAAGATGAATGACTATGCGCAAACGCAAGAGAGGCGATTGACAATGACAGATTTATCCCAGATTTCGGTGGTTTTGCCGTCGCTGGACCCGGATGAAAAGCTGGTGGCGGTGGTGGACGGACTGCTGGAATACGGCTTTTCCAGCATCATCCTGGTAAACGACGGCAGCAAGCCGGAGAACCTGCACTACTTCACGGACCTGGCGGCCCAGCACCCGGAAATCCACCTGCTCCACCATGAGGTGAACAAGGGCAAGGGGGCGGCGCTGAAAAATGCGTTCCGCTACTTTTTGGACCATTTCCCCCAGGGCGTGGGCGTGGTCACCGTGGATGGCGACAACCAGCACCACCCGGCGGATACCCGGGCCTGCTGCGAGCACATGCTTCAAACGGGACATACTACCCTTGGATGCCGGGACTTTACCCTGGACCACGTGCCGGGGCGCAGCCGCTTCGGCAACCACATGACCTCCGCAATCTTCAAGATTTTCGTAGGCATGACCATTTCCGACACCCAGACCGGCCTGCGGGCCATCCCCCGGGATGTGGTGCAGGAGCTGCTGGATGTGTCCGGCGATCGGTTCGAGTACGAAACCAACATGCTGCTGGCGTTCAAGACCAAGGCCATCCCCTTTGACGAGGTGAAGATCCGCACGGTCTACATCGAGGAAAACAAAAGCTCCCACTTCCGGGTGATTCAGGATTCCTGGCGGATCTACAAGCTGATCCTGGCCCATTTCTTCCGCTACACCCTCAGCTCCTTCGTCAGTGCGGGGGTGGACATCGGCGCCTTTGCCATGCTGAGCTACCTGGTGGGCGGCCTAAGCCCGGCGGCAGCCACGGTGGTGGCGGTGGTGGGAGCCAGAGCGATTTCCTCCATGGTGAACTTCTTTATGAACCAGCGGCTGGTGTTCCGCACCAACATCCCCGTGGGGAAGGCCATGCTGCGCTACTACTGCCTGGCCCTGCCCCAGATGGTGGTGCAGGCCCTGCTGGACAGCGGCATTTTCGCCCTGTTCCGGGTCAGCGCCAGCGCCAGCTTCCTGCGCACCCTGATCCATACGCTGGTGATGGTGGTGCTCTACTTCATCAGCTATATGATCCAGCAGCGCTGGGTCTTTGCCCCGGAAAAATCCAAGTAAGAGGTTGAGATTATGCGTAAACAAAATCCCCAATTTGACACCCTGGACGCTGCCGGGACTGTCAAAAAGAAAAAAGGCAGCGGCCTGGCTGGACGAATCGTCCGCCGGTTCTTCCTGGTGCTGTTCACAGTGCTGATTCTGGCGGTGACGGCGCTGGTGCTGGTGATGAACCTGATTTTCACTGGCCCCTCGCCGGAGGCCCGGAAGGTGCTGACCATGTCTCTGATCGAGGCCAGCGCCACCAAGTGGGTCCCCGCTATGTTCATCGGTGAGGAAGCCGTGCAGGAGATCCTGGCCAAGAAAGAGGTGCAGATGGAGTCGGACACCACCGACACCTCCAAGGTCATCATCGAGAAGAACTCCGGCCTGACCTCCTCCAGCAACGAGTGGGAGAACCATCCCGACGGCATCCGTATCGAGCCCTACCAGGGCGATACCTTCAATGCCCACATTATGATCGTCCGGGACCCCTCCCGGGTGTATACCGGCATTTCCAACAAAAGCGGCTTCTCCCGGAATGTCCCCGGCAAGCGTCTGACCGAGGCCATTGAGGAAGAAAATGCCGTGGCCGCCGTCAACGCCGGCGCCTTCTTCGACAACGGTACCGCCGGCCCGGAGGTTGGCTCCACCCCGGAGGGCCTGGTGTACTCTGAGGGCAAGTGCGTCTGGAAGACCGGTGCACCTCCCAACGGCAGCAGCGGCTTTGCCGGATTTAACGACGAGGACATCCTGGTGGTGTCCCAGAAGAACCTTACCGAGTCGGAGGCCGAGGCCCTGAACATCCGGGACGGCTGCTGCTTCGGCCCCGCCCTGATCATCAACGAAGAGGTCAACATGGAAGCCTACAACAGCAGCTCCGGCTTCAACCCCCGGACGGCCATTGGCCAGCGGGCGGACGGTGCGGTGATCTTCGTCTGCATCGACGGCCGGCAGGCCGGTTCCCCCGGCGGCACCTATGCCGACATCATCGACATCATGGTGGAGTACGGTGCGGTGAACGCCTGTAACATGGACGGCGGCTCCTCCTCCGTTATGCTCTACCGGGACAGCGCCGGCATCTACGGCGAGCCTGGCCAGGTGCAGATGATCAACAACTATTCCCTGCTTCAGAGCAAGCCCAGAAAAATGCCGAACTACTGGCTGGTTCGGCCCCAGCAGTAAGAGAGGTGGGTGGCTATGTACAAAGGAAAATTTGACCAGAAGTCCCGCAATTCCAACACGGACATCCAGGACCTGGTAGCCCAGCGCAACGCCGCTCCCCAGAAAAGCAGCGCACCCCAGCAGCCCCGGACCCCGGCCCGGGATGCTGCGGCAAGACCTGCTGCGCCCAAGGCGGCACCCAACGGGAGAAATCCCCAGCAGCCCGCCCGCCAGGCAGCGCCCCGTCCGGCCCAGGCCCAGCCCCGGCCCCAGGGACAGAAGCGCCCGGCCCCCCAGAGCGTCCAGAAAAAAGGCCCCCGTCTGGGCGGCACGATTTTCTACACCCTGTATTTCCTGTTCATTTTCATCTTCTTCCTGGGCACATTCCTGGGCCTGAAATGGCTCCAGGGCTGGCTGACGGACTTCGAGCTGTCCCAGCCGGATACCAAGGCGGAGCAGGTGTTCCAGCAGCTGTTTACCAACCCGGATTGGGGTGCACTTTACGATGCCTCCGGCTCCCAGGACTCCCCCTATGAGGGCAAGGAAGCCTTCGTTGCCGTGATGCAGGAGAAGATCGACCCCACCCACTTAAGCTACCTGGCGACCTCCGGCGGCCTGTCCGGCAAGAAGTACGAGGTCCGCATGGACAATAAGAAGGTGGCCACCTTCACCCTGGTGGACAAAAACAACGTCGGTGACGGCGACCTGGCGGAGATGGTGGGCAAGCTGCCCGACTGGCAGCTGGACGAGGTGGACGTGTTCTTTGAGCGGGACGAGGTCTACCTCATTGAGAAGCTGGACGGCCACGTAGCTTACGTCAACGACGTGCTGCTGGATGACGAGCAGTCCATCATCCAGATCGCCACCACCAAGGCTGAGGAATACCTGCCTGTGGGCACCACCGGCGTGAGCATGTGCACCCAGCAGGTCAGCGGCCTGATGAACATTCCCACCGTCACCATCTTCGACAAGGAAGGCAAGCAGATGCCGGTGAGCTACAACGAGGAAACCAGAACCTTTACCGAGGGCCTGGAGAGCAACACCATCTCCGATGCAGAGCGGACGGTGGCCCTGGAAGCCGCCAAGACCTCCTGCAAGTGGATGATCGAAGCCATTCGGGACCGTGGCGAGGTTGCCAAGTACTTTGACAACACCTCGGATGCCTATACCAACATCGTCTCCAACCGGGAGCTGTGGGTGCAGGACTACTCCAGCTATGAGTTCCTGAACGAGTCCGTGAAGGACTATGTCCGCTACACCGACTCCCTGTTCTCCTGCCGTGTGTCCGTGGACCTGAAGGTGGTGCCCAAGAACTTTGAGGAAAAGACCTTCACCTTCGATTCCTCCATGTTCTTCCGTAAGACCGAGACCGGCAAGTGGCTGTGCTACGCTGCCACCAACCGGGATGTGTCTGCTCCCGTGGGCAAGGTCCGGCTGACCTTCATGGACGGCAAGACCCAGCTCCACAGCGACATGTACCTCACCGATGCCAAGGAGATCGTCACACCCCTGTCCTCCAACGTGCCGGAAGGCAAGGTGTTCGACGGCTGGTATAAGCAGGAGACCGATGAAAACGGCGTGACCACCATGACCCTGGTGTTCCAGCCGGACAGCACCGGCACGGTGAACGTGCCTGAGGGCTTCACGCTGACTCCCATGACCCTGTACGCCCGGTACGTGGATGCCGGAGAGCAGAGCGCTCCCGCAGACGCCACCCCGGAAACAGTAGCCACCACAGAAGGAGGTTAAGCCATGCTGGCAGTACTTGACCAATTGGCAGTGTCCTTCGACCTGCCCATTCTGGACTGGATTCAGAAAAAAATAAAAAATGGCTTCCTGAATGTGGTGA
>X4_Red_Fox__coassemble_163_pt1 | contig 13125 bp, 9 predicted proteins | sample X4_Red_Fox__metabat2_low_PE_004 | metagenome-assembled genome bin X4_Red_Fox
GGCGCATTTTGCTGGAGCTCAGCACTCCGTCGGCCGGATTTTGTAACCCGGGAAGATTTTGCCTGGGCTGTGGGAGCGGCGGCGAAGAAGAAAAAGCTGGATTGCTCGTCAGCTGCATATCTTACGGTAGACGAGGGGCTGTGCGTGCAGATCATGCACCTGGGACCGTTTGACGAAGAACCTGCAACCGTTGCGCTGATGGATGCCTACCTGGCGCAGAACGGCTACGTCAACGACCTGAGCCGGGACAGGCTGCACCACGAAATTTATCTGTCCGATGCGAGAAAAGTTGCCCCAGAAAAGTGGAAAACGGTCATCCGCCATCCCATTCGGAAAGCGTGAGCCGGGGCGGCCCGATGGTTTTGGAATATGAAAAGGGCACTTGCCAATGTGGCAAGTGCCCTTTTCTTGGGGAAACACCTTCTAAGGTGTTTAATCCGGGGTTACTGACCCATCCCCACATCGCCCAGGCGAATCTTCCCATAGGAAACCTGGATGGGGTGCTCCTGCACCAGATCGTCGATCATCTGGCGGGTGTGCTCGTTGATCCAATCCTGCTTTGCCACATAGCTCCACTGGGGGTAGCGGTCCACAAAGTACATCACGTGGTAGCCATACTCCGTCTTGACCAGGCCGTAGTCACCGGCCTTGCGGTTTTCATCGAAGCACCAGTCGTTGAACGCCTGCACCATCTGGCCCTCATAGACCCGCTCATACAGGCCGCCGGTGCCCTGGGAACCGGGATCCTGGGTCTTTTCCGTGGCCAGCTTGGCAAAGCTTTCCTCGGTCTTGTCACCGGCCAGCCAGGTGTCCAGCACCTCCTGGGCCTTCTTTTCGCACGCTGCCCACTCCTCGTCGGTGTAGGTGGTCTTGCCCTGGTCGTCGGTGGTGCCGCCCTCGGCCACCAGCAGGATGTGGCGCACATCCACATAGTCGTCTTCCTTGTTCAGGCCGCTTTCGGTATAGCCCTGCTCGTGCTCAGCAAAGAATGCTTCCAGCTCCTTGTCCGTGGGGTTCATCCGGGACACCTGGTCGTTGAAGTAGGGATAGCCGCTGTGGTACAGCTCCTGGAAATGGCGGTAGTCCTCCCGGTCTGCGCCGGGGCCGAAGTTTTTCAGCAGCAGCTCCTCCACATCCACGGAGTAGGAAGCGGCGATCTCTTCCAGGGTCTTGTCCAGATTTTCCAGGTAGGTCTTGCTCTGCTCGTCCATGGGGATCTTGGCCTCCTGGGCGGCCAGGCTCATGGCCTGCATCTGCTGCCAGTTGTTCAGGGCGCTTTGCAGGAAGTACTGCTGCCAGGTCAGGCCCTCCGCCTGGGGGCAGAGCTGGGTGTCCAGGCTCTGGGACGGGTTCAGGCCAAAGTAAGGGGCGTAGCCGCCGTAATTGGACAGGAAGCCCTGGACCTCCATCCAGTAGTACACCTGAAGCTGGCTGTTGGTCAGGGTGTTCTCCCCCATGGTAGCCACCACCGTATCCCGGTCGGCCACCACAGCCTCGTCCGAGGCGGTGTAGCTGCCCTTGCAGGTCACGTCGTCAGGGTTGCCGTCAGCGGGAATGGTCGGCGGGGTAGTCTGCTCCGTAGCAGCGGTGGTGGCAGCAGGGTCCTGCGCCTCCTCCGGCTTCTTCGTGCCGGAAACCACCAGCGCAATCAGCACCGCCAGCAGCACCACGATGCCTGCCACTGCCAGGGCGATCTTTCCCGGGCTGCGGACGCCCTCTTTGATGGGAGCGGCCAGCTCCTCGGGCTGCTCTTCGGCGGTTTCTTCCTGCGCCGGCTGCTGGGGCTGCATTTCAGCGGCTTCTTCCTGGGGCTGCTCCGGCTGGGGCTCTACAGCGGCTTCCTGGGCTTCCACCGTCTCCTGAACGGTTTCCTCCGGCTGTTCCGCCGCAGGCTCCTGCTGGGGCTGGTCGTTGTCCCGGCCGCAGCTGGGGCAGATGGCAGAATCCTCTGCCAGTTCCGCCTGGCAGAATTTACATTGTTTCATAAAATCGGTCCTCATTTCTCGGAAATGGAATGTCATACCGACCCAGTTTACCATGGATGCGCCCCAAATGCAAGGCGGGACATAGAATGTTTACATTTCTTCCCAAAATGTTTCCTGCTGCATTGCTTGCATTCTGGTGGGCAGTATGGTATTATGGTGAAAATATGCGCATTTCAGACAGAAGGGTAGGTTCTTGGGAATGAAGAAATTGAGCCGGGCCGCTTATGAAGATATGAAGGGCTTTGTCCGGGTGGCGGAAACGCTGGCAGAAGTGCTGATCATGACGCTGCTGTACTACGGTGCCTGGAAGCAGGGATATTCCCTGGATTACTTTGCATACAAGGGAAAATATGTGCTGATGGGGGTTTATGCCCTGCTGATTTATGTGTTTTTCCACAACTCCGAGTGCACCATGTTCGGCCAGCTCCACCGGGTGGATTTGATCCTGGGCCAGGTGATCTCTCTGTTTTTGGTGAACTTTATCACCTATTTCCAGCTGTGCCTCATTGGCAACGCCATGCTCTCGCCTATGCCCATGGTGCTGCTGCTTCTGCTGGAAATCGCCGCTGCCATCGCCCTGGTCTATCTCTACACCGGGCTGTACCACCGGCTGTACGCCCCCCACAACATGGTGCTGATTTACGGCAGCCAGCGGGGCGTGGGCCTGAAAATCAAAATGGACACCCGCAAGGATAAGTATAACATCCGCAAGCTTCTCAGCATCGACCAGGGGCTGGAAACCATTTACCAGGAAATTTCCAAATACGATGCGGTAATCCTCTCCGATGTCCCCGCCCCGGAGCGCAACGACATTCTGAAATTCTGCTACCACTACCGCATCCGCACCTACGTCTCCCCCAAGCTGACAGACATTATGATCCGGGGCGCCAAGAATATCAGCCTGTTCGACACCCCCCTGCTGCTTGTCAAGGGCAACGGCCTGACTCCTGCCCAGCGGGTGGGCAAGCGGATGATGGACCTGGTGCTGTGCGCCATTGCCATGATTCCCGCCGCACCCATTATGGCGGTGATTGCCCTGGCCATCAAGCTGGAGGACGGCGGCCCGGTGTTCTACCGCCAGAAGCGGCTGACCCGCAACGGCGTGGAGTTTGACATCCTCAAATTCCGCTCCATGATCGTGGATGCCGAAAAGTACGACGGTGCGGTGCTGGCCACGGAGAAAGACCCCCGGATCACCCGGGTGGGCCGGTTCATCCGTCCCCTGCGCCTGGACGAGCTGCCCCAGCTGCTGAACATCCTCAAAGGCGACATGAGCATCGTCGGCCCCCGGCCGGAGCGGAAGGTCATCTCCGATGAATATTGCAAGGACATCCCGGAATTTGCCTACCGGCTGAAAGTCCGGGGCGGCCTGACGGGCTATGCCCAGATTTACGGCAAGTACAACACCAGCCCCTATGACAAGCTGCGGCTGGACCTGATGTATATCGAAAACTACTCCCTGCTTTTGGATGTGAAGCTGATTCTCAGGACCCTGCGGATCCTGTTCAGCCGGGAGAGCACCGAAGGCATCGACGTAGCCGAAGAAAACCAGCGCAAGGCCGAGGCCCTGCTGGACCAGCTGGAACAGGACGAATCCTGATCTTTCCGCCGCCAGGCCGCCGGAACTCCCGGCCCTGGCGGCGGATTTGTTTTTTCGGGATATTTTTCACTTCCGCCCTTGCCAAAACCGGGATAAAATGATATGATATGTTGTTGAAATCACATTTTTACGGAACTTGCCATTTCGCCCCGGTTACCCTGACCGGGCGCTGTCAAAGGAGCGCTTATGAATACCAAAACCACCCGGATCACCCCTGAACAGCTGACTGCGCAATTCGCCTTCTGCGACCGCATCGCCGCCTACTGGCAGCAGCACGGCCGCACCCCCACCGCCTATGTAGAGACCTATGGCTGTCAGCAGAACGAAGCCGACTCGGAAAAGCTCCGGGGCTATCTCGTCCAGAGCGGCTACCAAATCGTGCACGATGCCGAAGGGGCGGACGTGGTGGTGATGAACACCTGCGCCATCCGGGAGCACGCCGAACAGCGGGTGTTCGGCAACCTGGGGGCATTGACCCACACCAAGCGCCGCCACCCGGAGCAGAAGATCTTCCTGTGCGGCTGCATGGCAGGCGAAACCAAGGTCTCCGACCGCATCCAAAAGAGCTATCCCCATGTGGACGGGGTGTTCTCCACCCACCATCTGTGGCAGTTCCCGGAGATTCTGTGGAAGGTCCTCAGCGGCAAAAAGCGGCAGTTCTACATTGCCGATGAACCCGGCTCCATTGCCGAGGGCATTCCCCAGGTGCGGGACTCCCAGCTGAAGGCCTGGGTGTCAATCATGTACGGCTGCAACAACTTCTGCACCTACTGCATCGTGCCCTATGTCCGGGGGCGGGAGCGCAGCCGCCAGCCGGAGGAGATCCTGGACGAGTGCCGCCGCCTGATCGAAGGCGGTGCCAAGGAGATCACCCTGCTGGGCCAGAACGTCAATTCCTACGGCAAGGACTTAGAGGCCGGCATGGACTTTGCGGACCTGCTGGCGGCCATTGCCAGCCTCCCCGGCGATTTTCTGGTGCGCTTCATGACCAGCCATCCCCGGGATGCCTCCACCAAGCTGTTTGACACCATGGCGAAGTATCCCAAAATCGCCAAGCAGCTCCACCTGCCCTTCCAGTCCGGCTCCAGCCGGGTGCTGAAAGCCATGAACCGCCACTATGACCGCCTGACCTATCTGGACGAGGTTCTGTATGCCAAGTCCGTCATGCCGGATTTGGTGCTGACTTCGGATGTGATCGTGGGCTTCCCCGGAGAAAGTGAGGAAGAGTTTGAAGAAACCATCTCCCTGATCCAGCAGGTGCACTACGACAGCCTGTTCACCTTCATCTTCTCTCCCCGGCCCGGAACTCCGGCGGCCCAGATGGACGACCCCACCCCCAAGGAGGAGAAAAACCGCCGGTTTGACCGGCTGTGCGCCGTACAGAACGCCATTTCCGAAGAAATTCACAGCCAGTATATCGGCAAGGCCCTGCGCTGCCTGGTGGACGGCAGGGACAAGGACCTGCTCACCGCCCGCACCGAAGGGGGCCGGCTGGTGCGCTTTGCAGGAAGCGACGAATGGATTGGCACCTACCGTAATCTCACAATTACAGGCGCAACAACATGGAGCTTAACCGCCAATGACACAATTTCTGCGTTTGTTCAGGAATCTGGACTTGATATCACGCAGTACGAAGCTTACTGTTTTGGTTACCCGGAAATTGCAGATGAGATTCTCGAGTGTTTGCTTCAAGGAAGCAAACGAGCTACCACTGGGCTAAAGTGTCTATACGATATCGAAAATGAGCCACTGCCGCAGATTGGAGAGTATTCTGTTATTCTGGACAGCCACGGTCTGCCTCGCTGCATTACACAGATTACGAAAATAGAAATTACAAAATTTCGGGATATTACCGAGGAATATGCTTATATTGAGGGTGAAGGCGACAAGTCCTTGAACTATTGGCGCAACGCTCACCGAGAAGTTTTCACCCGTGAATGCCGTGAGGATTTCCATATGGATTTCTCCGAAGACATGGAATGTGTCTGTGAGCATTTTGATGTGGTCTATTCCCGATAACCTCTGAAGTCTATGGAAAAGGAATCAATACTATGGCAAAACCCACCAATGAATTGACCCCCATGCAGCGGCAGTACCAGCAGATCAAGGAGCAGAACAGCGACTGCATTTTGTTCTTCCGGCTGGGTGACTTCTACGAGATGTTCAACGAGGATGCCAAGGTGGCCGCCCGGGAGCTGGACCTGACCCTGACCAGCCGGGACCGCAGCAAGCCCAAGGATGAGCAGACCCCCATGTGCGGCGTGCCCTATCACAGCGTGGACTCCTACATCGCCCGGCTGGTGCAGAAGGGCTACAAGGTGGCCATCTGCGAGCAGATGACGGACCCGGCCCTCAGCAAGGGGCTGGTGGAGCGGGAGATCACCCGCATCGTCACCCCTGGCACTGTCACCGAAAGCTGCATGCTGGACGAAAACAAGAACAACTACATGGGCTGTGTCTATGGCGAGGGCGGCCGGTTCGGCCTGGCCTTCTGCGATGTGTCCACCGGCGCTTTTTTCGCCACGGTGTGCGCCGACCCCCAGAGCGTGGCCTCGGAGCTGGGGCGGTTCTCCCCCAGCGAGGTGCTGCGCTACGGCCAGCGGGTGGACTGCGAGACCATTGACGATGCCCTGTTCCGCCGGTTAAACTGCTGCGTAGACGAGGGAAAGCCGGAGCAGTTCCGGGTGGAGGAAGCGGAAATCCTGCTGGAAAAGCACTTCGGCCAGACCCTGGCCCAGCTGGGCCTTGGGGGCATGAATGCCGCCGTCACCGCCAGTGGTGCCCTGCTGCAAACCCTGCTGACCCTGCAAAAAAATGACCTGGCCCACATTCGCCAGCTGCAATACTACACCACCGGCCGGTTCATGGAGCTGGACCTGGATGCCCGGCGGAATCTGGAACTGACGGAGACCATGCGCTCCAAGGAGAAGAAAGGCACCCTGCTGTGGGTGCTGGACAAGACCCACACCGCCATGGGCGGCCGGATGCTCCGCTCGTGGCTGGAAAAGCCCCTGCTGGACCCGGCCCAGATCACCTGCCGCCACAGCGCCGTGGAGGAGCTGGTGGACAATGTGATGGTCCGGGGCGAGCTGGAACAGGCCCTGCGGGAAGTGTCGGACTTGGAGCGGGTGCAGACCCGCATCGTCACCGGCACCGTCAACTGCCGGGACCTGCTGGGCCTGGCCCGGGGCCTGCGTGCCCTGCCGGAAGTCAAGCGCCAGCTGCAATGCTGCGAAAGCCCCCTGCTTAAAAAACTGGAACAGGCCATCGACCCGCTGACGGACTGCGCCGACGAGATCGAGCAGACCATCGTGGACGAGCCGCCGCTGACCGTCCGGGAGGGCGGCATCATCCGCAAGGGAGCCGACCCGGAGGCCGACCGGCTCCGGGACATTATGGAGGGCGGCAGCGGCACCATTGCCGCCATTGAAGCCTCCGAGCGGGAGAAAACCGGCATCCGCACCCTGAAAGTGGGCTTCAACCGGGTCTTCGGCTACTATATTGAGGTATCCAAGTCCTTCCAGGACCAGGTGCCCCCGGAGTACATCCGCAAGCAGACCCTGGCAAACTGCGAGCGCTACATCACCCAGGAGCTGAAGGAGCTGGAAAACCAGGTTCTCACCGCCAAGGACCGGCTCACCACCCTGGAATACCAGATTTTCACCCGGCTGCGGGAGAACCTTGCCCAGCAGGCCGCCCGGGTGCAGCAGTCCGCCGCCGCCGTGGCCGCCGCCGATGCCCTGTGCTCCCTGGCCGCCGTGGCGGTGCAGCGGGGCTACTGCCGGCCGGAGATCACCCTGGGCCGGGAAATCTCCATCACCGACGGCCGCCACCCGGTGGTGGAGGCCATGCTCAAGGACAGCCTGTTCGTCCCCAACGACACCCACATCGGCTCGGACCAGGACACGGTGTGCATCATCACCGGCCCCAACATGGCCGGTAAATCCACCTACATGCGCCAGGTGGCGCTGATCGTCCTCATGGCCCAGATGGGCTCCTTCGTCCCGGCCCGCAGCGCCACCATCGGATTGGTGGACCGGGTGTTCACCCGCATTGGCGCCAGCGACGATTTGGCCTCCGGCCAGTCCACCTTCATGGTGGAGATGTCGGAGGTGGCCACCATTTTGAAGTACGCTACCTCCCGCAGCCTGCTGATTTTGGACGAAATCGGCCGGGGAACCTCCACCTACGACGGCATGGCCATCGCCCGGGCGGTGCTGGAATACACCGCCGACCCCCGGCGGCTGGGTGCCAAGACCCTGTTCGCCACCCACTATCACGAGCTGGCCTCCATGGAGGACAAGCTGCCCAATGTGAAAAACTACAACATCGCCGTGAAAAAACGGGGCGAGCAAATGATTTTCCTGCGGAAAATCGTCCCCGGCGCCGCCGACGACAGCTACGGCATCGAGGTGGCCAAGCTGGCGGGGATCCCCAACCCGGTGATCCAGCGGGCCAGGGCCCTGCTGGTGGAGCTGGAATCCCAGTCCGGCCAGCCCCAGGCAGCTTCCAAGCCCAGCCAGGAGCCTGAGGATCAGGTGAGCATGCTGGATTTGACCGGCCAGCAGATCATCGCCGCCCTGTCCGGCCTGTCGGTGGAGACGCTGACCCCCATCGAAGCCATGAACGAACTGTACAAGCTGAAAAAGCTATTGGATTGAGGTTATGAGAAAAACACGCACCCCTTCCGCCAGCCCCAGCCAGGGAGAAACCCTGTGGGGCTTCGGCTATCTTGCCCTGCAGCTTCTGGTGCTGCCGGGGCTGCTCACCTGGGGAAACGGATGCCTTGCCCATCCGCTCTCCATGGCTGAGCTGAATTTTGTCTTTTACTTTCTGAATTTTCTCGCCATTTTGGTGATTTTCCACGACTTTTTCCGCCGGTCCTTTGCCCCGGTCCGGCAGCATCCGGCCTACTTCTGTCAGGCGGTGGTGCTGGGGCTGGCGGCCTACTATGCCAGCAGCATCGCCGTGAACTGGATTTTGCGGCAGCTGGCTCCCGGATTTTCCAACTACAACGACCAGTCCATCGCCGCCTTGGGCCAGGGCAGCTTCCTGCTCACCGCCATCGGCACGGTGATCCTGGTGCCGCCGGTGGAGGAATGCCTGTACCGGGGGCTGATTTTCCGCAAGCTGGCCGACAAATCCCTGTGGGCGGCCTATATTGTCTCCATTCTGGCCTTCGCCATGCTGCACATCGTGGGCTATCTGGGCCGCTATACCCTGCTGGAAGTTCTGCTTGCTATCCTTCAGTATCTTCCCGGCGGGCTGTGTCTTGCCTGGTGCTATACCAAGGCCGACAGCATCTACGCCCCCATTCTGGTTCACGCCGCCATCAACGCCGCAGCCATTGGGCTATTGAGGTGATCCCATGCCAAAAATCATTCAGCTATCCCCCCATATTGCCAACCTGATCGCCGCCGGTGAGGTGGTGGAGCGGCCCGCCAGCGTGGTCAAGGAGCTGCTGGAAAACGCCGTGGATGCCGGGGCCTCCAAGGTCACGGTGGAAATCCGGGACGGCGGCATGACCTTCCTGCGGGTCACCGACGACGGCTGCGGCATGTCCCGGGAGGATGCCCGCACCGCCTTCCTCCGCCACGCCACCTCCAAGCTGCGCAGCGCCGAGGATCTGGCCGCCATCGGGACTATGGGCTTCCGGGGCGAGGCCCTGGCGGCCATCGCCTCCGTCAGCCGCATTGACCTGCTGACCAAAACCGCCGGAAGTCTCAGCGGCACCAGCCTGCATCTGGAAGCGGGGCAGATCGTGGAGGAGTCCGAAGCCGGCTGCCCGGAGGGCACCACCATTCTCATCCGGGATCTGTTCTTCAACACCCCGGCCCGGATGAAATTTATGAAATCCGACACCGTGGAGGGCGGCCGGGTGGCTGCCGCCGTGCAGCTGCAAGCCCTGGCCCACCCGGAGGTGGCCTTCCGCTTTCTCCGGGACGGCAAGCAGGTGCTGTCCACCCCTGGAACCGGCGGGCTGCAAGCTGCCGTCTACTGCGTCTATGGCCGGGATTTTGCCCGGATGGTGGCTGTGGACAGCCAGTGGGAGCAGTACCGCCTCACCGGCTATGTGACAAAACCCACCGATGCCCGGCCCAGCCGGAGCATGCAGACCTTCTTCGTCAACGACCGGCCTGTGAAGTCCAAGCTGCTGGTGTCGGCGCTGGAGGAAGCCTACCGCAACCAGATCATGGTGGGCAAATTCCCCGCCTGTGTCCTGCACCTGAGCCTGCCCGCCGGTGCCGTGGATGTGAACGTCCACCCGGCCAAGACGGAAGTGAAATTTCTGTCGGAAAAGGCGGTGTTCGACTGCGTTCACTATGGAGTCCTGGGGGCGCTGAACAAGCAGGTGGACCGGCCCCAGGTGCAGTTCGCCGCCCCGGCGGCCAAGCCCACGCCTGCGCCCCAGAGCGTGACCGCCCCGGCCCCCAAGCAGCCGCCCCAGGCTGCCCCCGCCAAGCAGCCATCCTTCTTTCGCACCATGACGGCCCAGGAATACAAGACCTTCTCCGCTGCCGTCCAGGAGGCACCCAAGCCTTCCCCTGCCGCCGCCAAAGCCGCTGCGGCCATGATTCCCAAGGCGGACAACATGCCCCTGCGGGAATTTGTCATGCTGCCCCAGGTGCAGCCGGACCCTGTTCCCCCGGCCAAGCCGGCCCCGGAAATCCCCGCTCCGGCCCCTGTGGCAGAGCCTGCCCCCCAGCCGGAGCAGATCGCCCTGGAAATGCCCCCGCAGATTCCCTGGCGAATGGTGGGAGAGCTGTACCGCAGCTACATTCTGGTGGAGCAGGGAGAGGAAGCCTTCCTCATTGACAAACACGCCGCCCACGAGCGGATCCTCTTTGAAAAGCTGAAAGCCAACCAGGAGGCCATTTCCGCCCAGGAGCTGATGCAGCCCCTGCCGGTGCGGCTCAGTCCCTCGGCAGCGGCGGAGCTGCTGGCCAACCGGGATATGCTGGAGGAGCTGGGCTTTTCCTTGGAGGAATTTGGCGAAAACACCCTGCTTCTGCGGCAGATCCCCATGGATCTAAGCCCCGACGATGCCGCCGAAGCAGAGGAAAGCTAGCCGCCGACCTGCTCAGCGGCCGCCGGGAGCAGGCGGACACCGTCCGGGACGAGCTGCTGCACACCGTGGCCTGCAAGGCCGCCATCAAGGCCGGATGGAAAAGCGACGAGAAGGAGCTGCTGGCTCTGGTGGAGGCCGTTATGAGCCGGGAAGATCTCAAATACTGCCCCCACGGCCGCCCCATCTGCATCACCCTCAGCAAAAAACAGCTGGAACGCCAGTTCAAGCGGGCCTGACGGCCCATCCCACCACCTTACAGGAGGAGCCGCCTATGAATCCCATTATCTGCATCGCCGGCCCTACCGCCTCCGGCAAAACCGCCCTGGCGGTGGAGCTGGCCAAGGAATTTCACGGCGAAGTGGTGTCCTGCGACTCCATGCAGGTCTACCGCCGCATGGACATCGGCACTGCCAAGCCCACCCTGGAGGAGCGCCAGGGGATCGTCCACCACATGCTGGATGTGGCCGAGCCGGAGGAGGAATTCTCCGTCAGCCGCTACTGTGCCATGGCCGCCCCCATTGTGGACGACATTCTCGCCCGGGGCAAAACCGCTATCATCGCCGGCGGCACCGGGCTGTATCTGGACAGTCTCATTCGGGGCAACGACTTTGCCCCCTTCCCCTCCACCGGGGTCCGGGAGACTCTGGAAGCCCAGGCCCGGGAGCAGGGCATTCAGCCCCTGCTCCAGCAGCTGGCCCAGGTGGACCCGGAGTCCGCCGCCCGGCTCCATCCATCCGACCAGAAGCGGATCATCCGGGCGCTGGAGGTCTACTTAGAAACCGGGCAGACCATCACCGCCCACAACCGCCAGACCCAGGCCCTGCCGCCCCGGTATACCCCGCTATGGCTGGGGCTGGACTTTGCCCAGCGCCGGCAGCTCTATGACCGCATCGATCAGCGGGTGGGGCTGATGCTGGACATGGGTTTAATTGCAGAAATCCAGGCCCTGCTGGCCAGCGGCATTCCCAGAAAGTGCACCGCCATGCAGGCCATCGGCTACAAGGAATTTCTGGATGCCCTGGAGGGCCGCTGCACCATCGAGCAGGCCGCCGACCAGGTCCGCCAGTCCTCCCGGCGCTACGCCAAGCGGCAGCTCACCTGGCTGCGGCGCAACGAAGCCATCCACTGGCTTACCAGGACCCCGGAAACCGGCCCGGAAGAAATTCTGGCCCAGGCCCGACAGATTATTCGTGATTTCGACAAGTGAAACGTGCTAGGATGTGGATACCCTATCAAACGGCGCACTGGGGAGAAACAAGGCGCCAAATATAAGAAAAGAAGGTATACATATGTCTGACACGATGAATTTACAGGAAGCCATTTTGAAGGAAGTCCGCCGGGACAAGGTGCCGGTGACGCTGTTTTTGATGAACGGCTTCCAGCTCCGGGGGATGATCACGGGCTATGACAGCTTCGTGGTGGTCCTGGTGTCCGATGGCAAGCAGCAGATGATCTACAAGCACGCCATCTCCACCCTGGCCCCCATGAAGCCGCTGAAAGCCGCAGCCACACCTGCGTAACCGAAACGGGCGACGGAGCACTTCCGCCGCCTGTTTTGTTTTTGTTCGGAATTTTTCACACAGAAAGAGGTTTGATACCATGTCCATTGCAGAAAACGTCGCCTTCGTCCGCCAGCAGATCCGCACGGCTGCCCTGGCCTGCGGCCGGGACCCGGAAACGATCCAGCTGTGCGCCGCCACAAAAATGAACGATGCCGATGCCGTGCGCCAGGCCATTGCCGCCGGGGTGGACTGCTGCGGAGAAAACCGGGTCCAGGAGCTGACCGCCAAGCTGGCCGCCAACGCCTACGACGGCGCCCCCGTCCACTTCATCGGCCATCTGCAAACCAACAAGGTCCGCCAGGTGGTGGGCAGGGTGGCTCTCATCCAGAGCGTGGACTCCCTGCGGCTTTTGCAGGCCATCCAGCAGGAGGCCGCCCGCCAGGGGCTGCGCCAGGACATTCTGCTGGAAGTCAACGTGGCCGCCGAGCCCAGCAAATCCGGCTTTGCCCCGGAGGAGATTCCGGAAATACTGGAAAAAATTGGTAATTTCCCAAACGTATGTGTGAAAGGTCTTATGGCAATCCCCCCGATTTCCCACAGTTCAGGAGAAAATCGCAAGTTTTTTCAAAAAATGTTCCAATTAAGTGTTGACATACAGGGAAAAATAGAGGATAATGTCAAGGTGGACTGTTTATCCATGGGTATGTCTGGCGACTACCCGGATGCGATTGCATGCGGAAGCACCATGATTCGGGTGGGTACTGCGATTTTCGGTCCCCGGAATTACGCCAAGGGTTCATCGAATTGATGTGACGATATAGGAAGATATATTAGGAGGAACTTTTCAAATGAGCTTATGGGATAATGTCAAGAAATTTGCCCAGCCCTATTCCGACGATGATTACGACGATTACGACGAAGACGACGACTACGCTGACGAGTACGAAGACGAAGAACAGGTCAAGGCCG
>X4_Red_Fox__coassemble_171_pt1 | contig 12886 bp, 14 predicted proteins | sample X4_Red_Fox__metabat2_low_PE_004 | metagenome-assembled genome bin X4_Red_Fox
GCTTTTACTTCGTCGCCCCGGTGCGGTCTGTGGAAGCGCGGGCCAGCGGCTACCGCATCCACTGCCAGACCGGCGCGTTCCTGTGCCGCCAGTGCATCATCTCCGTGGGCCGCAGCGGCAGCAAATGGATGGAGCAGGTCTGCCGGGATTTGGAAATTCCCACCAAATCCAACCGGGTGGACATCGGCGTGCGGGTGGAGCTGCCTGCTGCCGTCTTCGCCCATCTCACCGACGAGCTGTATGAGAGCAAAATCGTCTACCGCACGGAAACCTACGGCGACCGGGTGCGCACCTTCTGCATGAATCCCAAGGGCGCCGTGGTGACGGAGAACACCAACGGCATCATCACCGTCAACGGCCACAGCTACGAAGACCCTGCCCGCCAGACGGAGAACACCAACTTTGCCCTGCTGGTGGCCAAGCACTTCTCGGAACCGTTCAAGGATTCCAACGGCTACGGCGAGTCCATCGCCCGGCTGAGCAATATGCTGGGCGGCGGTGTCATTGTCCAGCGGTTCGGGGATTTGATCCGGGGCCGCCGCTCCACCCCCAGCCGCATTGAGGAAGCGTTCATCACCCCCACCCTGAACGCCACCCCCGGCGACTTGAGCCTGGTGCTGCCCAAGCGGATTCTGGACGGCATCATCGAAATGATCTACGCCCTGGACAAGGTTGCCCCCGGCACAGCCAACGACGATACCCTGCTCTATGGCGTGGAAGTCAAGTTCTACAACATGGAAGTGGAAGTCGATCACAAGCTGGAATCCCGGCACAAGGGCCTGTACATCATCGGCGATGGCAGCGGCATTACCCACTCCCTGTCCCACGCCTCCGCCAGCGGCGTTTACGTAGCCAGAAACATCACCCAGGAAGCATAGACCGTCACAAAGCTGTCATTGCGATTTTAACCAAATCCCCCAAAAAACAACACCTTTGGAATGACAGTGGAGGGACTTGGGGCTTCAGCGTGTCAAAAAAGTGCCTCGCAGAGTTCGCCGCCTATGCGGCGAATAAAGTGAAATCCATTTTCGCCCGGGGCGTGTACCTGGGCGAAAATACTTTTCAGGCTGCAAGTGTGGGAGTTGTGCGCCATAGGCGCACAAGGAGTGCGCGCAGCAGACTGCAAAAAAACTGTCAAAAAGCCCCAAGGGGGATTTTTGACAGTCTGAGAAGCCGGGGCTGCAAATGCAGCCCCGGCTTGTTTTATTTCCGATCAGGTTGCCCGGTACCAGGTAAGCTCCGGTTTCCCCTCAGAATTTTCTGCCGGGATCGTCTCCCAGCCGCTGCCGGTCCATTGGAGCTTTCCCCAGCCGTCGTCTGTGCCGCCGCCGGAATAGCGAAAGGTGCCGTCCTCCCTGATTTGGTACATCTGCCGGTAATAGAAGGGCTGGGCGTACACCGAATCCAGATACTCTTTCAGCACCAGGCACATCACCGTATCGTTTTGCCCAAAGCGGAAATCCACGATCAGCTCCTGCGCACCGTCGGCATCCATATCCACGAAGGCATACCGATTCACCGCCACGTCAAAGCCCATGCGCTGGCCCTCCTGGGCGCAGTAGTCGCCCAGGGTGGTCTGCTGCCCATCCACGCAGAAGGGGCGCTCATTTTTCAGCACCGTCATCAGCGCCGGCTCCTCCGGCTGGCCCCAGGTTTTGGGTACATCCTGGCGGACATAGCCTGCCCGGATGGATTCGTATTCCTCCCAGGAAATTTCCCGCCACATGCTGGCGGATGCCCCGCCGGACTCGCTCCAATAATATTTCCCGTCGCTGCCCTCCAGGATGGCTTCCACCAGCACCAGCTGGTGATCCTCCAGGCGGTAGTATTCGTAGCTCTGGGCACCCTGGACCCCGCCGCAGTCCTTTTCCAGCAGGCCATCCTGGCACAGGTACAGCGCCGTCTGCCGCCGGCTGTCCTCCCAGAAGCCTTCGCCGTAGACGCAGGTCACCTGGCCGTCCACCTTGGTCACCACCTGGTATATCACCCCGGTGCGGGCATTGTAAATCAGCATCTCGTCCCAGATATCCCCGTCCAAATCCAGGAATTTCTGCTGGTAGTCCGGGCTGTACGCCTCAGACCCCACGGAGCCGGGCATCCACTGCCGGAAATACTCCTCGTAGGAATTGGATGGGTAATCATCCAGCTGAGACTGCACCAAGTTGGGATATTGCAGCCACTGCACCTCGGGCGGCTGGGGATGGATGTCATAGCAGAAGGCATCGGCGATCTGCTCCATGTCCTGGCGCAGGCAGGGGTTATCCACATCGATCAATTCCCCCAGGGAAAAGTGCAGCAGCACCGTGACATAAAAGTCCTGATTCTGCCCCAGGATCAGCCCCCGCTCCTTGTTCTGGGCCAGGGTGAGCGCCGTGCCGTCAGGCGCTGTATACGCCCACACATCAAAGGATCCCACCTGGTCTGTGGTGAAGGAATTCAGAAGCAGCACGTCCTTTTTGCTGCAAAAATACCCGAAGGACACTTTCTGCATCTCCTGCCGGTCTGAGAAGCGATGATAGATGCTGCCATCCAGCCGGAAGGAGCCGCTGCGGAAAAACCGCCCGGCACTCAGCGCCAGCTCCCCCTGGCCGCTGGCGATGGACGGCACCTGCACCGCTTCCAGGGTCTGGGCCGCTTCCTCCGGGAAGTACATAGGCCCCGCCAGTTCCAGGCCGTATTCCTGGCAGATCCTGTCGATTTCCTGGCACATCTGGGGGGTGTAGCAGGGATAGGAGAAGTAGTCCGGCGGCGCTTCATACCCCGCCGCATCCGCCTGCTTCAACAGTGCCCCGTCCTTGTCGTAGCCGCTTTCAAAGTCCATCCACGCCTGGTTGGCCCGGAACACCGGGGAATCCACCTCCGGGCCAAGGGACAGCACATCCTTATAGAATGTCTCCCCCTGCTGCCAGATGGCGCTGGAAAATCCCCTCCGGCCCATATACACCCGCTGCAAGCTGGCAATCACCACGGCGCAGCCCACCAGCAGCAGCATCAGGGAAATGATTGCCGCCAGCAGCAGCATCCGCTTCCGGCCCGTCCGGGAAGCTCCCCTGCGCTGGCCGGAGCGCAGCTGCTGGGCCTGCTGGATATATTCGCTTTTGACATTGGTCAAAATGGTCAGCAATTCCAGTTCTTTCATAATGACTCCTGTTTTTTATACCTTGGGTTTTGAAATCCTGCCCTATCCATTCCCGGCAGTCGTCTCCTGGACGGTTTCCCCGGCGGGCAGCACGGCAAACGTGTCCATCATAGCGGCAAAGCGCACGCCGTGGCCTTCCGCCGCTTCCAGGAAGAACCGGCTCACCAGCCGGAAGCATCCGCCCTGTTCATCGGAAACATACAGCCGGTCTTCCCTCAGGGAATCCCACGCCTGCCCGGTGGACAGCACCAGAGAGGCCCGCTCATCTTCCAGGCTGCTGTTGCGAATTTCCCATTCGCTGCCCAGAGCTTCCTTTTCCTGGAGGAAGGCCTGTTCCACAGGCATATCCCAGTGCACGATCTCCATTTCCACTTTGCAGGGCAGGTAGTCGTCGTTGCTTCCCTCTATTGGGACGGGGCGGATGTAGGTCGCATCTCCCTCTTTGACCATGGTGTAGTGGTCTGTATCGTAGTAGATCGCAAATCCGGGGACGGTGCTCTGGTCCGGCTCCACGCCGGATGCCGCATAGTTGCCCTCCACCTCCACGCCCTCGACCAGGATGGACATTTTCTTGGGTGGGAACAGGGTTTCGATCAGGCTGGTGACCTTTTCCTTCACATATTCCACCACATATTCCACCGCCGCCGCACCCGGTGCCGTGGTCAGGAACGCCGCCAGCATCAGCAGCAGGGTCACGACCGCCGCCAGCTGGCGCATGTACCGCCGCCGGGCCGGTTTTTTCTGCCCCTGCCGCATTTTCTGGGCATCCTGGATGTAGCTTCCCCGCACTCCGCCGAGAATTTCCAGCAGCTCCAAAGTCGTCACAGCAATCCCTCCTGTTCCAGCTGGGCATAGAGCCGCTTGCGGATGCGCAGGAGCATGGATTTGACCTTACTCACGGAAAAGCCGGATTTTTCCGCAATTTCCTCGGTGGAGTCCAAATACCAGTACCGGCACAGGAACACCGACCGTTCCGTCTCCTTCAGGGAGTCCAGGAAGCGGTTGATGCAGGCGAGGATCTCCCTGCGGATCAGCCGGTCTTCCGCACTGGCCTCCCCGCTGACGCACTCCCGCAGCTCCTCCAGAGCCAGCGCCACCTCGCCGCTGCCCCGCTTCAGGGCCCGGCACTTTCGCCACCGGTCCAGGGAGATGTTTCGGGTGATTTTTCCCAGGAATGCCGACAGCACGTTGGGGTGTCGGGGCGGCATGGCGTTCCAGGCTGCCATATAGGTGTCGCTGACGCTTTCCTCCGCATCCTCCTGGTTTGTCAGGATGTTGTAGGCGATGGAGTAGCAGTAGCCGCCGTATTTTGCATCCGTCTCCTGAATTGCCTGCTCCGAGCGGGCAAAGTATAGGTTGATAATCTGGTGATCTTCCATAGGGCAAAGCCTCCTTTGTTTCTCTACACCCTTAAAGACGGAGAACATTCCATTCGGTTGCATCCTGCCGGAACATTTTTCCAAATAAATTTACAAAACGCACGGGGCAGCTGCAAAATCTGCGGCTGCCCCAGCTTGTTCAGTTTTCCTGGCTGCGGAAAGTGACGGCCCCGGTGTCCGGGTCCATGGACTCCACAATGGCCAAAGATTCCAGCTGGTAGCCCAGCCCCCGGAGCAGGTCGCCGCCGCCCTGGAAGCCCTTTTCCACCACGATGCCCAGGCCCTCCACGGTAGCCCCGGCGGCCAGCACAATGGAGATCAGCCCCTGCAAGGCGCAGCCGTTGGCCAGAAAGTCGTCCACGATCAGCACATGGTCCGTATCTGACAGGAACTTCTTGGCCACCATCACATGGTTGGTGGTCTTGTGGGTGTAAGAGTCCACATCGGCCACATACACCTTGCCGTCCAGATTGATGGAGCGGGATTTTTTGGCAAACACCATGGGCACCCCAAACTCCCGGGCCACGAAGCAGGCCACCGCAATGCCGGAAGTCTCAATGGTCAGCACCTTGGTGATGGGCTTTCCGTCGAAGCGCCGCTTCATCTCCTGGCCCACCTGCTCCATGAAGCCAATGTCCATCTGGTGGTTGAGGAAGCTGTCCACTTTCAGCACATTGCCCGGCTTCACCACGCCGTCGGCGAGGATTCTCTGTTCTACGAAGTTCATAACATGTACCTCCCGGTCAGTTTCCTACAGTATATCATATTCCGCAAAAATTTCCACTATTTTTCAAAAAATTGCAGCAAATTGCCCGGTCCGAACCAGATGGTCCAGACCGGGCAGTGCTTATCCAGTTTGACAGGGCGTGGCCATATCCTTCAGCAAGTCCGCCAGGGTGATGCCCTCGAAAAAATCGTCGATCATCTTGTCCAGCTTTTCCCACATAGGCAGGGCGTTGCAGCACTCCGACCGGGCGCAGGCTGCTGCCCCCTGGGTGGTGCAGGACACAGCGCTGAGGCTGCCCTCGGTGAGCTTGAGAATGCTGCCCACGGTGTAGCTTTCCGGGGTGCGGTTCAGCCGGTAGCCGCCGCCCTTTCCGTGGACGGCATCCACAAATCCGGCCCTGGACAGCGCCGCCATAATGGACTCCAGGTACTTCTGGGAAATTCCCTCCTGCTCCGCAATTTCCTTCAGGGGCATGTATCCATCCCCGTCCTGGCGGGCCAGGGATACCATCACCCGCAGGGCGTAGCGCCCCTTGGTCGATACGATCATGGCCTTACTCGCAGTGCTCGCAATGCTCGCAGTCGGGGAATTTGCTCTTGTCGTAGGGGATGTTGTTGCGGTCGAAGTAGTCCCGCAGGGCGTTGTGGATGGCTTCCTCCGCCAGCACGGAGCAGTGCATCTTGTGGGCGGGCAGGCCGTCCAGCGCCTCGGCCACGGCCTTGTTGGTCAGCTCCATGGCTTCAAAAATGGACTTGCCCTTGATCATCTCGGTGGCCATGGAGGACGAGGCAATGGCGCTGCCGCAGCCGAAGGTCTCAAACTTCACGTCCTCAATGATGTCGTTTTCGATTTTCAGGTAAATCTTCATAATGTCGCCGCACTTGGCGTTGCCCACTTCACCCACGCCGCTGGCATCGTCGATGGTGCCCACGTTCCGGGGGTGCATGAAATGGTCCATAACCTTCTCGCTGTAAAGTGCCATACGAATCAATCTCCTCTATATATCACGTAGTCGTTTGTATTTTTACAGAATATACTGCCGCTTGCCGTTTTGCAGGTCCCGCCACACCGGGCTCATGCCCCGCAGATAGTCCACCACCTGGGGAACCACCTGCAAAATGTGGTCGATTTCCTCGTCGGTGTTGTACTCGCTGATGGACAGCCGCAAAGAGCCGTGGGCCACGTCGTGCACCCGGCCGATGGCCAGCAGCACGTGGCTGGGGTCCAGGGAGCCGGAGGTGCAGGCAGAGCCGGAGGAAGCGCAGACACCGTTGGCATCCAGCAGCAGCAGCAGGCTCTCGCCCTCGATGCCCTCGAAGCAGAAGCTGACGTTGCCGGGCAGCCGGTTCACCGGGTCGCCGTTGAGGGCGCTGTGGGGAATCTGGGAAAGGCCGGCAATCAGCCGATCCCGCATGGCCGCCACCCGGGGCATATTCTCGTCGATCCGGGTGCAGGCATCCTCCATGGCCGCCGCCATGCCGCAGATGCCGGGCAGGTTCTCCGTGCCGGCCCGCTTGCCCCGCTCCTGTGCGCCGCCCTCGATCAGGTTGGTCAGGGCGATGCCCCGGCGGACGTACAGCGCACCCACGCCCTTGGGGCCGTGGAACTTGTGGGCAGACAGGCTCAGCATGTCGATGTTTTCTTCCTTCACGTTGATGTGGACATGGCCCACCGCCTGAACGGCATCGGTGTGGAAGATCACCCCGGCCTCCTTGCACACGGCGCCGATCTCTGCAATGGGCAGGATGGAGCCGATTTCGTTGTTGGCGTACATGGTGGTCACCAGGCAGGTGTCCGGGCGGATGGCCTCCTTCACCTGCTGAGCGGTGATGTTGTGGTTGTGGCGCACATCCAGATAAGTCACCTCAAAGCCCTCTTTTTCCAGCCGGGCCAGGGTGTGCAGCACGGCGTGGTGCTCGAAGGCGGTGGAAATGATGTGCTTTTTGCCCTTTCTGGCGCCGTTGCGGGCGGCAGAGACAATGGCCTGGTTGTCCGCCTCGCTGCCGCCGGAGGTGAAGATGATCTCCCTCGGCTCGCAGCCCAGGCACTTGGCCACGGTGGCACGGGCCGCATCCAGGGCTTCCTTAGCCTCCTGCCCCACGGAGTGGAGGGAGGAGGGGTTGCCGTAAATCTTGTCAAAATAAGGCAGCATAGCCTCAATGGCCACCTGGCTCATGGCGGTGGTGGCCGCATTATCTGCGTAAACTTGCATCTATGAAAACCTCCTGTGGTTTTACCTATCGTTTTCATAGGTAATATAGCACCACCTACCTACTTTGTCAATAGGCAAATGGCTGACCTTTCCCCGCTGCCGTTACAGAATGGTTTCCACCACTGCCGCCAGCTGCTCCAGCCCTGCCTGGTCCTGGGGGGTGAACCGATTTTGGATGGGGCTGTCGATGTCCAGCACCCCCCAGAGCGTTCCGTTTTTCCACAAGGGCACCACGATTTCCGACTGGGAGGCGCTGTCACAGGCGATATGGCCGGGGAAGCTGTGGACATCCGCCACCAGAACGGTTTTCCCCTCCTGCGCCGCCCGGCCGCAGACGCCCCGGCCCTGGGGGATCCGAATGCAGGCGGGCTTTCCCTGAAAGGGCCACAGCACCAGCCCCTCCGGCTCCATTTTGTAAAAGCCCACCCAGTTGATTTGGGGCAGACTCTGCCACAGCAGCGCCGAAAGATTGGCAAGGTTCGCCACTACATAGGGCACGCCCTCCACCAGCGCCTGGGCCTGCTTGGTTAACGCTTCGTAATTGACTTCATTTTTCATACCGTTTCCTCCTGCACAGCAGCCTTGATGTCCTGATTGTACCTGCTCCTCGCCTGCTTTGCAAGCGGGGAAGGCAAAATTTCCAGCTTCTCCCTCTTTTTTCGACTTTTTCAGCGGTTATCCTGAAGCTGCTGAGCCATATTAAAAGGGCACAGCAAAAAAGGAGGGCTGACCATGAAACGATTTTTGCGCACATTTGCGCTGACGGCAGCGCTGCTGCCCTTACTCACCCTGCCTGTCCAGGCGGCCCGGGTGCTCATTCCCGTGGGGGAGGTCATCGGCCTGCGGCTGGACAGCGGCACGGTCACCGTTGCCGCCTATGACGATGCCCTGGGCAGCGCCGCCCGGGAGGCCGGTCTGAAAATCGGGGACCAGATCCTGCGCATTGACGGCGCTGCGGTACACAGCGCCGAGGATGTCCGCAGCCGCCTGGGGACCCAGCCCCAGGAGCTGACCATCCGGCGGGGCGGCAAGCTCACCGCCCTGCACCTGACCCCGTGCCAAACCGGCGACGGCCCCCGGCTGGGGGTGTATCTGCGCCAGGGCATTGCGGGCATTGGCACGGTCACCTTTTACGACCCCCAAAGCGGCCTGTTCGGCACCCTGGGCCACGGGGTCAGCGATGCCAAGGGGAATCTGCTGCCCATGACCCAGGGCCAGGCCTACACCGCCCGCATCCAGGCGGTGAAAAAGGGCACCAGCGGCCATCCCGGCCAGCTCAAGGGGGATGCCGGCCAGGTCTGCGGCACATTGCACCGCAACACCGCCCAGGGTGTCTTTGGTAACACCCGCCAGGGCTGGAAGGGCCAGCCCCTGCCCCTGGCGGAGTATGAAGCCATCGAAAGCGGCCCGGCGGTCATCCGCTGCCAGGTCACCCAGGGGCCTAGTCAGGAATATTCTGTGGAAATTTTGAAAATCTATCCCGAAACCCGGCCGGACGGCCGCAATTTCCTGCTGAAAGTCACAGACCCCGCCCTGCTGCAAGCCACCGGCGGCATCGTCCAGGGCATGTCCGGCAGCCCCATCATCCAAAACGGCCGCCTGGTCGGAGCCGTCACCCACGTCCTCGTCAACGATGCGGCTATGGGGTATGGGATTTATATTGAGAATATGCTGGATGCGGCGGGATAAACGTAGTGCCAGAGGCAGTTTGCCCCTGGCATTTTCTGCGCAGATTTGCTACAATGTATCCCGATACATCAAACGGAGGTGCAGACAATGAACGTGACCATAGCAGAATTGGAAGCCTATTTGCTGGCACATTACCGCAATGGCGGTATTGAGCAAAGTCTTTTTATGAAGCTTATAGAAGAAGTCGGAGAGGTTGCTGAGGTCCTGAACAAAAAAGCGGGCAGGAAAGCCACCTCCGGCGAAGATTTGCAGGCCCAGCTCGGCGAGGAATTGGCAGACGTGATTCACTACGCTATGGCCATCGCCGCACTGAATGGTTTGGATATGAATGCGGTCATTCTGGAAAAGGATAAAGCCGCTTCTGTAAAGTATCACCATGCCATCAATCTGGAGCAGTTCATCCTGCGCAAAGAAAACGCACAGACGGACGGATAACCGTTTTGCCCCTGAGAAGAATACCCCATATCCGGCAGCGAAAAAAATGGTAGGCGCATTTTGTGCCTACCACCATTGTGTTACGGTATCGTTTTCGTTGGTTTCGCCGTCCCGGAAATAGAACTCTGTATAGTCTTCAAATGCCTTTTGCCCTGTATAAATCATGGGCTTCCCATTCTTCGCCATTGGCCATTCCGGCGATTGAAGCCACCGGGGATACCCTTTGCCGTCCCGCAGGAACGCCTGGTTAATTTCCGCTTTTATCAGGCGCTTTCGCTCTCCCTTTTTCATCGTTTCTGGGTATTTCGTAAGAATATGCCGGCCTATATAGTCCTCAGCCGATACGCCCCCTGCCAGGTATCCCGGAAGGACATCCAAGCAAAATGCAAACGCTTCCATATATTTCTCTGTGCGGGGAAATTCCGGGTCTATTTGATAGTAAGCATCGGCAACAATGCTGTGGATATCCAACGCACCTTTTGCCGTCAAAGGGGTGCACTTTTCCAAATAGCGGCTGATTTTCGGAGGGGCCTCTTTCCAGCTGTCCGACAAGCTCTGGGACAATTGGGCATACTCTTTTATAAAAATCTCCACATACGTGCAGGGCTGGAACGGCTTGTTTTGATTGACGTTTTTCATGCACACTGTTCGCCGCTTGATGGGAATATGCTCCGTCTCCATGGTATCCACAACCCAGTCCAGAAACGAAGCGATTTCGCCGGAGCGAGCATACTGATCCATAAAGTCCGCAATGGGCATATCGCCTTTTACAAATGCCTTGATGCACGCAATGGTAGATTCCTGAAAATTGTGCGGTGGAAACATACAAATCCCCTTCTTTCACCAGACATTATACCGATGGCACTATATGAAGTCAACTGCCCAGCAACCAAAACTGCCCCTATACTTTTTTCCTTTCCCGTGGTATCATGGACTGGTATCCACAAAAGGAGGAACTTCCATGGAAATCACCCTGAGACGTGCCAATATGGCGGACTTAGACCCATTCCTCGCCATTCGCAACAGCGATTTCGTGCTGCGCTACAACTGCATGCAGCCCCTGACGGCAGAAAAAGCCCGGCTGGCACTGGCTCAGGATGCCGCCGATCCTCACTGCTTTTACATCGACCTTCACGGGCGCATGATTGGCGCCATCTACTTTTCCCAGGACGATCTGCGTTTCGGCGTGAATGCCCTGTCCGTTTCCTACTACCTGTCCCAGGAGTGCGCCCGCCGGGGCTATATGACCCAGGCTTTGAGCCAGGCGCTGGCCGTGGTTTTTTCGGAGGATGTGACCTTGGTGTCTGCCCGTGTTTTTTCCGAAAACACCGCCTCCATACGGCTGCTCAAAGGGCTGGGATTTCAGCAGGAGGGATTCTTGCGCCACGCCGTGCGGGCCTACGGGGATATCGTCTATGATGACACCCTCTGGGCGCTGTTCAAGACCAACTTTCTAAGGAGGGATCCGGCATGACAAACGAAAAAGTATACGCCATGGCCTTTGCCGACGTATTTCCCCTGCTGCTGGCAAAAGCTCAGCGAAAATCTCGGACAAAAGAGGAAGCCTACCAGGTTACTGCCTGGCTCACCGGGTACACCCCGGAGCAGCTGGACCAGCTGCTGAGCAGCCCCATTTCATACGGCGACTTCTTCCGAAACGCACCCCAGATGAACCCCAAGCGCACCGCCATCACCGGCTCTGTCTGTGGGGTGAAGCTGGAACAGATCCAGGAGCCGCTGATGCGGGACATCCGCTGCCTGGACAAGCTCATCGACGAGCTGGCCAAAGGAAAGGCCATGGACAAAATTCTGCGCAAATAACCACCTGTTACATTGATTTTTTCACATAAGAAAGAAGTATTTTCCTTGAACTATCTGAAAAAACACTTTTCCCTGTACGCCCATCTGCCCCGGGAGATCTATGTGCTGGCCTTCGGCAAGATCATGACCAGCATGGGGGCCTTGATCTGGCCCATGATGACCCTGATTATGAGCGAAAAACTGGGGATGAACGGCCAAACCATCGGCCTTTATACCATGCTGCTGTCCCTATTCATGGGGCCGTTTTATCTGCTGGGGGGCAAGCTGGCGGATAAATACAACAAGAAAACCATTATCGTCACCTTCGACCTGATTGGAAACAGCCTGTATCTGGTCTGCGCCATGCTGCCCCTGTCCATGAACACCCTGTACCTGCTGGCCATTGCCTCGGTGTTTCAGTCCATGGAGCAGCCGGCCTATGATGCCCTGATTGCCGACCTGACCCCCTATACCGACCGGGAGCGGGCGTATTCGCTGAACTATCTGTCCTACAACTTAGGGCTGGTGATGGCCCCCACCATTGGCGGCCTTCTGTTCAACGACTACCTGAACCTGTCCTTCCTCATCAACGGCCTGGCGGACCTGTCCAGCACCCTGCTGATTTTGTTCTTTATCCACAATCTAAAGACCGCCCCCCAGGAGGGCCGCCGGGAGAACGTCTACGAGCAGGGCCAGTCCAGCTCCCTTTTCCAGGTGCTGCGCCAGCGCAAGCTGTTTTTCCTGCTGTTTCTGATCATGGGGCTTTCCTCCCTGATTTACAGCCAGTTCAATTTCCTCATGCCCCTGCACATGGAGCAGGCGTTCCGTGGCTCCGGGGCTTTGAAATTCGGTATGCTCACCAGCATCAACGCCGTCACCGTGGTGGTGGGCACCCCCATTTTGACCAAGCTGCTCGCCCGGGTGATGGATGTCCGGGTGATGTATCTGGGGCAGTTCCTGGAATCGGCGGGGCTGGCCTGCTTCATCGTCCTGGGCCGCCGCTTCTGGATCGCCGTGATCGGCATGGTCATTTTCACCATTGGGGAAATCTGCCTGTCCATCTCCCAGACCCCTTACATGACCAAGCGGATTCCCGAAACCCACCGGGGGCGTTTCTTAAGCATCACCGGCAGCTGCGCAGGTCTGATTGGCGTGTGCAGCAACTACGGCGTAGGCATTTTAATCGACCGCTACCCCATCCCCGCCGTGTGGAGCATCATCGCCGCCATCGGCCTGACCGTGCTGGGGCTGTACGCCGTCTATCTGCTGCTGGACAGGAAAACCTATTCCAGGCTTTACGAAAAACAATAACATTCCTTCCCCAAAAGCAACAAGGAGACTGGCTTTCGCCAGTCTCCTTCAGATTGTCAAAAAAGTGCCTCGCAGAGTTCGCCGCCGCAGCGGCGAATAAAGTCAAATCCATTTTCGACCGGGGCGTGTACCTGGGCGAAAATACTTATCAGGCTGCAAGTGTGGAATTTGTTCGCCATGGGCGGACAAATTAT
>X4_Red_Fox__coassemble_172_pt1 | contig 12873 bp, 11 predicted proteins | sample X4_Red_Fox__metabat2_low_PE_004 | metagenome-assembled genome bin X4_Red_Fox
ACCGGAATCCGATGCTCTATCCATTGAGCCACCGGCGCATAACTCTTGATTGCCCGACTATTATAGCAGGCTTTTTCGGTTTTGTAAAGGGGTCTGGAAAAAATATTTTCCTTTTTTGAAAACTCCTGGTCAAAACCAGTTGTTTTCCCGGCATTTGTGTGTTATAATCCAGAAAAGAAGCCGAATTCCCAGAAATTAAGGAGGATTCCCCATGGCCATACCCCAAAATTTCCGCACTGCCTTCAACGGATTCAACCGGGAGGACGTGGTGCGTTATCTGGAATATCTCAACACCAAGCACCAGAACCAGCTCAACCAGCTGCATCAGGAGGCCCAGGAGCTGCGCAGCCAGCTGGCCCAGCAGCCCCAGACCCAGCCTGACCCGGAGGTGGAGACCCTGCGCCAGCAGGTGCAGGAGCTGACCCAGCAATTGGAGCAGGCTCAGCAGCGCTGCCAGGAATTGGAGGAAGCCGCCGCCCAGCAGCCCGCTCAGCTGCCCCCGCCCCAGGCCCAGGAGCTGCACACCTATCGCCGTGCAGAGCAGATGGAGACCCTGGCCCGGCAGCGTTCGGAGCTGGTGTATCACCAGGCTGCCGGCATTCTCGCCCAGGCCACCGGCCGGGTGGACAACGCCTCGTTCCAGCTGACCCAGGCGGCGGACCAGGTGCTGGGGCAGATCGCCCAGCTTCAGGTGGCCGTCAGCGGCAGCAAGCAGGCCCTCCAGGATGCCGCCGCCCTGATGAAAGCCATCCGCCCCAATCCCTAAGCACGCTGCCCTTCCCTTGGCGATGCCCCACTATTTTCCATTTTCATGATCTGCGGCGGGGCCTTGCCCCGCCTTCTTTTTTGGAGGAAGTTGTATGCTGGTTACCAAACCGTCCTATTATCCGGCGTTTTCCTGCCTGGCGGGGGCCTGCCCTGACAGCTGCTGCCAGGATTGGCAGGTGCAGGTGGATGCCCGCCATGCCGCCCTCTATTCCCAGCTCCCCGGCCCTCTGGGGGCGCAGCTGCGCAACGTACTCCGACAGGAGGATGGCGACATCTATATGACCATTCAGGACGGCCGCTGCCCCATGTGGCGCCGTGACGGCCTGTGCCGCATCCAAGCCCAGCTGGGGGAGCAGGCTCTGTGCGACACCTGCCGGGAATTTCCCCGGCTGACCCACGACTATGGCGATTTTGTGGAGCTGGGGCTGGAACTGAGCTGCCCCGAAGCCGCCCGGCTGATCCTCAACACCCCGGAAGCGCCCCTGCTGACCCAGGACGTTCCCGGCGGCACCGCCCCAGACTACGACCCCCAGGACATGGCCCTGCTGAAAGAAAGCCGCACCCAGGCTCTACGCCTGCTGCAAGACAGCCAGCCCCACCCGGGCCAAGCCCTGGCCCAGCTGCTGCTCTACGGCTGCCAGGTGCAAGGCGCCTTGGACGGCGGCCAGCTGGAACCCTTCTCCCCCCAGGATGCCCTGGAAACCGCCCAGGACATGGCACAGCCCGGGTCCTTGGATGCCATCATCGGCCTTTTCCAGGAATTGGAAATCCTCACCCCACGGTGGTCTGCACGGCTGGCCCACCCCGCCCCCGGCCCCTGGGACGAGCGCACCCTGGCGCTGGCCCGGTACTTTGTCCAGCGCTACTGGCTTCAGGCGGTGTCGGACTATGACCTGTACAGCCGGGTGAAGTTTGCATGTCTGGCCTGCGTGCTGATCAAGGGCCTGGGCGGCGACTTCCTTGCCACGGCCCAGCTGTTCTCCAAGGAGATCGAAAACGATGCCGACAATCTGGACACCCTGCTGGATGCCGCCTATACCCACCCCGCCTGCACCGACGACAAGCTGCTTGGCCTGCTGCTAAGCTAAGAAAATACGGCCCTGCTGCTTTGTTTCGCAGCAGGGCCGTTTTTTGTCTTTACAGGTCCACCAGTTCCAGGTCTTCCTCCCGGACCTGGCGCAGGGCCTTGCGGTTGAGCAAATCGTAGATGCAGGGCACCACGAACAGGGTCATCAGGGTGGCGTAGACCAGGCCGCCGATGCACACCACCGCAATGGGCTGCATCAGTGCCGTTCCTGCGGTCTTGCGCACGGCCATGTCGATCAGGCCCAGCACCGTGGTAATGGTGGTCATCAGGATGGGCCGCATCCGGGTGATGCCGGCCTCCACAATGGCCTCCCGCCGCTCCATGCCCTCCTGGCGCAGCTGATTGATGTAGTCCACCAGCACAATGCCGTTGTTGACGATGATGCCCGTAAGCATCACGAAGCCAATGAGGGAAATCACGCTGACCTCCATGCCGCACAGCAGCAGCGCCAGGAAGCCGCCGGTGAACGCCAAGGGAATGGTGAACATCACGATAAACGGAGATTTCAGGCTCTGGAACTGGGCCACCATCACCAGGTACACCAGCAGAATGCCCAGCACCAGCATCAACAGCAGCTGCTGCATGGCATCCATAATGCTCTCGTTTTCGCCGGTGAATTGGTAGCTCACACCCTGGCCCAGATCCAGCTGGGACAGGGCTTTCTTCGCCTGCTCCGTCAGCAGCGTCACGTTGTAGCCCGGCTGGATCTGGGCGTTGACGGTGAGGTAGCGCCGCTGGTTCAGACGGTTGATGGTGCTCAGGCTGGCGGTGTTCTCCACCTTGGCGAAGTCCTTCAGGGGCACCTGGGTGATTTCCCCATCCTGCCCGGTAACCTCGAAGACGTAATCCCGCAGCTCCTGGGCATCCAGCACGGCGCCCTCCGGCTTCTGGACGATCACCTCAGTGGTGATGCCGTCCAGCTCCAGCGAAGCCACCACGCCGTCGGCTTTCAGGCCGCTGGCCAGCTCCATGTAAATCTGGGCTACCGTCAGGCCATGGCGCATGGCCTCGTTCCGGTCCACCCGGACATGGAGGGCCGGGGCGGCATCCTCCAGGCCATTGGACACCTCGCCGATGCCCTCCAGGCTGCCCAGGGTCTCGGCGGTTTTCACCGCCGCCTGCTGCAAGGCATCCATGTCCTCGCTGTACAGGTTCAAAGACACGCCGCTGCCGGTGAGCATGCTCATATCCATCATGGCCGAGCTGGCAGACACCGTACAGGGCAGGTCCTGGCACAGCTGTTCAATTTCCCGTCCGGCGGCAGCGCCGGAGGCATTTTCGTCGGCAAGGGTAATGTAAATGGTGACGGTGTAGTTGGTCTGGGCCACACCGGCGGTGCTGGACGTGCCCACATCCATCATGGCACCTACGGTGTCGATGCCCTCCACCTGGTCAATGCGCTGCAAGACCTGGTCCGCCAAGTCGCTGGCCCGGTTCATATCCACCCCTTCGGGCATGGTGACGGTAACGCTGACGTTGGGCATATCCATCTGGGGCATGAAGATGAAGCCCCGGCTCAGGCTGGCCACCGCCGTGACCACCAGCAGCACCGCTGCTCCCGCCAGCACCACAGCCTTGTGGCCCAGGGTCCAGGTCACCGCCTTGCGGTACAGGGGCAGCAGCTTGGCTTCCAGGAAGCCCGGCTTCTGCTCCTTCTGCTTGCGCAGCAGCCCGGAAGCCATGGCCGGCACCAATGTCAGTGACACGATCAGGCTGGCAAGCAGAGCATAGGTCATGGTCAGCGCCAGATCTGTAAACAGCTGGCGGGTGATGCCCTCTACAAACACGATGGGGGCAAACACGCACACCGTGGTCAGGGTGGAGGCAGTCACCGCCCCTGCCACCTGTCCGGCGCCGGAGACTGCCGCCTGAATCACGTTGGCACCCTTGGCCCGGAGCCGGTAGATGTTCTCGATCACCACCACCGAGTTATCCACCAGCATACCCACTGCCACGGCCAGGCCCGACAGGGAGATCATGTTGATGGTCACATCGGAGAAGTACATCAGCACAATGGCGAAAATCACGCTCACCGGGATGGCGCACAGGGTGATGAAGGTGGGCCGCAGATCCTTCAGGAACAGATACAGCACCACAATGGCGAACAGCGCACCCAGCAGCAGGCTGTTCAAAATGGAGTCCACGATCAGGTAAATGTAGTCGCCTTGGTTCATCAGGGCAACGAAGTGCAGCCCGGGATACTCCTGCTCCAGCTGGCGGAACCGGGCCTGGATGTTGTTGGTGGTTTCGGCGGTGGCATAGGTGCTCTGCTTTTCAAAGCTGAGCATCACGCCGTCCCGGCCGTTGAGCTTGGCATAGGTCTCGTCCCGGTTGTCGGTGAGCATCACCACCGCCACGTCCTTGAGGTACACCGGCTCGATGCCCTCAATGCCCAAGTCGAACAGCAGCAGGTTTTCCAGGGTCTCCAAATCGGTGATTTCGTCGCCCACGGAAACCATGTAGCTCACATCCCCGTCCTGGACGTATCCGGCGGGCATGGCGAAATTCTGGGCGGTGAGCACCTTGGTCACCATGTCCATGGTGATGATGTTGTTCAAATCCGCCTGGCGCAGGGCATCCTCCCGGCTGTCCTCAATGGTCTCCAGTCCGGTATCGATCTGCTGCAAGGCCAGGTCGATGGAGGCCGCTCCTGCCGCCAGCTTTCCTGCGGCGGTGCTGAGCTGAAGCATACCCTTCAGCTTCTGCTCTTCCAGGGTGGACTGGGCCTCCTCCACGGTGATCAGGCCAGCTTCCAGATCCTTCTGGGTCTTTTCCAGCTGGGCAATGCCTGCGTCCATCTTGTCCAGGCCCGCTTTCAGCTCTGCCACGGCCCCGGCCAGCTCCGGCCGGCTGGTGCCCTGAGCTTCCAGGGCCTGGTCGATTTTCACCAGGGCCGCTTCCAGCACGGCCTGCTGGGACACCAGCTTGGCCTTGGCCGCTGCCACCTCTGCATCGGTGGTGAAGCCCTGTTCCTGCAGGTGCTGCTGGTGCTGGGCGATTTTTTCCGCCAGCAGGATCTCCAAATCCGTCTGCCCGTCGGCAAGCAGGTGCAGCACCGGCGCTTCCATCCGGGCGGTGAGGGATACGGGCAGGGGCATGGGGCCGTCCAGGGCCAGGCTCTGGGCGGTTTCCTCCGTCTCATGGGACTGGGCCGCCGGTTCCTCCTGGGAAATCGTCGGCTCGTCGCCGCCGGTCTGGATATCCGTGCCCCCAGTCCCTTCGGGGGTGGTGGTCCCGGTTTCGCCGCCTTCCGTCACTTCGGGCACGGTCGGCTTGCTTTCGCCCTCTGGCTCTTCTGGCTCAGTCGGCTTGCTTTCGCCGCCTTCCGGGGAAACGGTAGGCTCCGGCTCCCCGCCGCCCTGCTCCAGCTGGGCTTTCAGGTCCTCGATCTCCTGCTGCTCCGCCAGCAGGCCGTCCAGCACGCCGATCTGGGCCTGCACATCCTGGGCCTGCCGTTCCAGCTGCGCCACCTGGTCGCTCAGCAGCCGCAGCGTCTCATAGCTGCCCGCCAGGGCCACCCGCTCTGCACGGAGCTTGGCCAGCTGGGTTTGCAGCTCCTTCTGGGCGGCCAGCAGCTCCTTTTTCTTGTCCTTCAGCTGCTGCTCTCCCTGGATCATGGCATCCGCACCCTGGTCAAGCTTGGACTGGGCGCTGGACATCTGGCCCTTGGCTCCCTGCAGGTCCTGCTTCTTGTCCGCCAGCTCCTGGGCGGCCTCGTCCAGGTTGCCGTTGATGGTGTCGGCGATCCGCTGGTTCAGGTCGTCGATTTTTCCCTGGTCCAGAACCACGTGGAGCTGGCGCTGAATTTTGCCGGTGGCCGTGATCCGGGCCACGCCGGGGATGCCCTCCAGCTTGTTCATCAGGGTATCGTCCACAAATTCCGTCAGGGCGATGGTATCCATCCCCTCCATAGACAGGGCCGCCACTTCCACCGGCAGCATGGAGGGGTTGATTTTCAGCACGTAGGGGCTGCTCACCGCATCGTCCCAGTTTGCCGAAAGCATGGTGATTTTCTGCTGGATATCCACGCCGATGGTGTCCATATTCACCGATTCCTCAAATTCCAGCATCACCATGCTGGCGTTTTCGCCGGAATTGGAGCTGACGGTTTTGATGTGCTCCAAGGTGGACATGGCCTGTTCCATTGGTTTGGTGATTTCCGTCTCAACCTTCTCCGGGCTGGCGCCGGGATAGGGGGTCATGATCATCACATAGGGGAAATCCATATTGGGCAGCAGGTCCGGGGTCATCCGGGTGTAGGCCACCACGCCCAGAACCAGCACCGCAATCACCGCCACAAACACCGTCAGCGGCTTCTTTACCGAAAACTTGGACATATTTTTCCACATACCTTCCCAATTATAGCATTTCTGTAAAATTTTATCACTTTTCCAGAACACGTTCAATCAAGGCGGTGTAAACATTTTGTAAAAACGAAACCGCCGCCCTGTGGGCAGCGGCTTCACTGTTCACTTGTTCAGGATCCGAACCTGGAAGCCCTCCATGACATCCAGCACCTTGCGGTGCAGGGTCTTGTCGAAGGAATCCGTGCAGGCGGCATCCACCACGATTTCCGCCTCGGGGTAGCGGCTTTGCAGCACCACGGCGTTGCTCACCACGCAGATGCTGCTCACCAGTCCCACCAGCTCAATGCGGTCGGCATGGGCCGGAAGCACCGCCGCCGCAGCCGGGTCCGTCACGTCGATGCCAAAGCTGCGCTTGTCAATGGCCGGTGCCTGCACCTGAGCCAGGGCCTGGGCGGTTTTTCCGTAGAGCTGCCAGCCGTGGCTGCCCCGGATGCAGTGCTCCACCGGCAGATTCCGCCCCTCCCGGGTGGTCAAATAGTCCGAAAAGTGGGTATCCCGGGTAAACAGCACGTGCCCCGGGCCGTATTGCAGAACCTTTTGGGCGATTTTCTCATCCAGCAGCTCCGCACCAGGAAAGCCCAGTGCGCCGTCTACAAAGTCGTTCTGGTAGTCGATTACAAACAAATATTGCTCCATACAATGCGCCTCCTCATAGCAGCAAGTTCTGTGCTGCAAATACCATATCAAAATTCCGGGAAAAAAGCAAGGAAGCATTGAAACCTTGCCCAAGATTTGATAAGATATAGGAAACAAGTTGCCAGACCTGCCCGGCTCGGTTCGCCGCCGGGGCTTCTGGAGAAATCCGAAATACAGAAATCGAGGCAGCGTATGAAAACAAAGTATGATTACATCGCCGTGTTCGACTCCGGCGTTGGCGGGCTGAGCGTGCTGCGGCAGCTGCGGCAGACCATGCCCGGAGAGCGGTATGTCTACTACGGCGACAGCGCCAATGCGCCTTATGGCACCCGTCCCACGGACCAGGTGCGGCAGCTGACCATGGAGGCCGCCCAGATGCTGAACCAGCGCTATCCCCTGAAAGCCATGGTGGTGGCCTGCAACACCGCCACCGCCGCAGCGGTGGATCTGCTGCGGCAAACCTACCCGGAGCTGATCGTGGTGGGCATTGAACCGGCCGTCAAGCTGGCGGCAGACCGCTTCCCCGGGGGCCGGGTGGGCGTGATGGCCACCCCGGTGACCCTGCGGGAGCAGAAATTCAACGCCCTGCTCCACCGGGTGGAGGGCAGCTGCTCCATTGTGAAGATCCCTGCGCCGGGACTGGTGGAGCTGGTGGAATCCGGCAAGGCCCACTCCTGGGAGGCCCGGGAGCTGCTGGACGAGCTGCTGGCACCCTACCACAACCAGCTGGATGCCCTGGTGCTGGGCTGCACCCACTATCCCTTCGCCGCCGACACCATTGCCCAGGCCGTGGGGGACCGGGTGTGCCTGCTGGACGGCAGCCTGGGCACGGCCCAGCAGACACAACGGTGCCTGCTGGAAGCGGGGCTGCTGGAAAACGGCCCCGGACAGACCATCATCACAAACAGCGCCCAGGACCCGGAGTACATCCGCCTGTCCTGGCAGCTGCTGACCGCCGGGAGGTAACTATGGAAGGAAACATTCTGGTTATTGGCATTGCCGGAGGCACCGGCAGCGGCAAAACCACCCTGATGAAAAATCTCATTGAAAAATACGCCGATTCCGTGACGGTGCTCAGCCACGACAACTACTACCGCCGCCACGACGAGCTGAGCTATGAGCAGCGCTGCCAGCTCAACTACGACGAGCCTGCGGCCCTGGAAACGGAGCTGATGGCCCACCACCTGGACCTGCTGCGCCAGGGCCAGGCCATCGACTGCCCCATCTATGATTTCACCCTCCACAACCGTTCCTACGAAACGGTCCACGTGGTGCCCAAAAAGGTGATCATCGTGGAGGGCATCCTGATTTTCGAGAACCAGGCCCTGCGGGAGCTGATGGACATTCGGATTTTTGTGGACACCGATGCCGATGTGCGGCTGTGCCGCCGGATTAAGCGGGACGTAAACAAGCGGGGCCGGACCCTGGAGAGCGTGCTGAGCCAGTATTTGCAGACCGTCAAGCCCATGCACGAAAAATACGTCGAGCCCAGCAAAAAATACGCTGACATCGTGGTGCCGGAGGGCGGCAAGAACCTGGTGGCACTGGACATGATCATGGGCCGCATCCAGCGGCATTTGGAGGAAGCATGACATACGAAAGCCTGATTTTTGACATTGACGGGACCCTGTGGGACTCCCGTGCCCTGGTGGCTGAGGGCTACAACATCCAGCTGCGCCAGGAGGGACTGGATCACCTGTGCGTGGATGCCGAAACCTTAAAGACCCTCTTCGGCAAGGTGATGCCCCAGATCGCCGACCAGATTTTCGCCTCCGTCCCCGTGCCGGAGCGCTACAGCCTGATGGACCGGTGCATGAACCGGGAGAATCAGTACCTTCAGGAAAATCCCTGCGAGATCGGCTACCCCAACGTGGCCCAGACCCTGAAAGCCCTCTGCGCCAGCCACCGGCTGTTCATCGTCAGCAACAGCCAGCGGGGCTACCCGGAGCTGTGCATGGAGAAGCTGGGCATCGCCCCCTATATCACCGGCCACCTGTGCTTCGGCGACACCGGCACCAGCAAGGGCCAGACCATCCGGGAGCTGATGAAGCGCCACCGCATTGACAACTGCGCCTACATTGGCGACACCCAGGGCGACTACGAGGCCACCCTGGAGGCCGGGATCCCCTTTATCTGGGCCGCCTACGGCTTCGGCACCCCGGCGGGATACGCCGCCAAAATCGACCGCATCGATCAGCTGCTGGACATGCAGGGAACCGTGGATGCTCCCTACGTGCCGGTGCTGCGATAAATCACCCGAATACTGAAAGGAGATATTACCTATGATCGTCTGTCCGTATAAGGAGCTGGGCCGCTATGCGGCCATCATCCCCGGCCTGCAGGAAGCCATGGATGCCATTGCCGCCATGGAGGGCTGGAATGTGGGCACCATTCCCCTGTCCGACGGCAACCGCATCCTGGTGCAGGAGGGCACCACCCGCCCCGCCGGAAACCGCAGCGAGGCCCACCGGAATTTCCTGGACATTCAGTACATTGTCGAGGGCGAGGAGACCATGGGCTGGGCGCCTGTGGAAACCCTGGCCCCTGACGGAGATTACAACGACGTCAAGGACGTGGCCTTCTACACCGGCAATGTGGACTTTATGCGCATCGGCGCCGGCTACTGCTACGTGGTCTTCCCGGAGGATGCCCACATGCCCGGCGTACACCTGGACCAGCCCCACAACTATAAGAAGATGGTGCTGAAGCTGAAGGTATGAGCATTCCCTTTGACATCCAGTGCCTGCAATGCCACCTGCAGCGAAACCTGGAGCTGGTTCAGCCCCTGGGCAGCCAGGACCAGGCCATGGACTTTGCCCGGGCGCTGATGCAGATGTATCTGGCCGCCCCCAAGGATGTGTCCTCCCCCTGGTTCAATCCCCAGGTCAGCGACCTGCTGCAAGCCCACTACGGCCTGCCCCAGGACCGCTTCCGGGCAGAAAAGGAAGCTTCTAACCGCTTCGTGCTGGAACGGATGGAAGCCCTCGCCCAGCGGACTGCTGCTGCCCAGGACCCGGTGCTGGCCGGTCTGCGGCTGGCCATTCTGGGAAATTATCTGGACTTTTCCGCCTTGCAGGGCCAGGTCCGCTTCGAGACGCTGGAAACCATGCTGGACGAAGCCATGGACATGCCCCTGGATATGCAGACCTACGAAACACTGCGCCAGGATCTGGCCTCCGCTGCCCGGCTGCTGTATCTGACGGACAACGCCGGTGAAATTGGCTTCGACCGCATCTTCGCCCAGGAAATCGCCCGGGCCTATCCTCAGCTGGAAATCACCTTCTGCGTCCGGGGCGGCATCACCCTGAACGATGCCACCCGGGAGGATGCCGCCGCCGTGGGCATTCCCTTCCCGGTGATCGACAACGGAAACCGCATCCCCGGCACCCAGCTGGACCAGCTGGGCAGCGAAGCCGCCCAGGCCATCCGCCAGGCCGATGTGATCATCGCCAAGGGCATGGCCAACGTGGAAACCATGTACGGCTGCGGCCTGCCGGTTTACTATGCGTTCCTGGTCAAATGCCAGCGCTTCTGCCAGCTCTTTGACAAGCCCATGCTCACCCCCATGCTGGTGCGGGAGCCTGACAGCGGCATTTCATAACGTCTTTCCGGTCTGCTGCACCAGGTGCAGCAGACCATTTTTATAAAAAATAGAAAATATGCTAAAATACCCCTTTCTTTTTTTGGATTTATAGGCTATAATAACCAACGGTACCGTGCCGTACCGTCATCACCCCCAAAAAGGAGCCTACTATGCGAATCCTGTACGACAGCAAACTCGCCATCTACAAGACCCCCTTCGGTACTCTGACTCCGGGGCAAAGCTGTACCCTCCACATCCACATTCCCGCCCAGGTGCACTGCACCCACGTCACCTGCATCCTCAGCCACGACGGCGGCAGCCATGCACAGGACGTGCTGCTGAAGCGGCAGCGTCGGAAAGGGCCTTATGAAATTTTCAGCGGGGCGTTTTCCATCCCTGCCGAGGGACTGTATTTTTATTACTTCTATGTCCACACCGAAAGCGGCGGCTTCCGCTTGTTCAAGCAGGGGGACGACACCAATATGGAAGCCGGTGACCTGTGGCAGATCAGCTGCGTGCCGGCGGATTTCCACACCCCCCAGTGGGCCAAGGGCGCTACCTTCTACCAGATTTTCCCGGACCGCTTCCACAAGTCCGGCAAGTGCGACCTCACCGGCAAGCTGGAGCCTTACACCGTCCACCGCTCCTGGAACGACGAGGTGCAGTGGAAGCCCAATGCCCAGGGCCTGGTGCTGAACAACGATTTCTACGGCGGCAACTTCCGGGGCATTGCCGAGAAGCTGCCCTACATCGCCCAGCTGGGCACCACCGCCATCTACCTCAACCCCATCTGCAAGGCTTTCTCCACCCACCGCTACGACACCGCCGATTACAAAACCCCGGACCCCATGCTGGGCACCCAGGAGGACTTTGCCCAGCTGTGCCGGCAGGCCCACGAGCTGGGGATGCGGGTGATCCTGGACGGCGTGTTCTCCCACACCGGCTCCGACAGCCTGTATTTCAACCGGGAGGGCAGCTTTGACAGCTGCGGTGCTTACCAGTCCCAGCAGTCCCCCTATTCCAGCTGGTACACCTTCTACCAGTGGCCGGACAACTACCACTCCTGGTGGGATTTTGACACATTGCCCACGGTGAACAAAATGGACCCCGGTTTCCTGGAATACATCATCACCGGCGAGGACAGCGTGGTGGCCCACTGGCTGAAGCTGGGAGCCGACGGCTTCCGCCTGGACGTGGCCGACGAGCTGCCGGACGAATTTCTCCGGCTGCTGCGCCAGCGGGTGAAGGAGCTCAATCCCGAAGCCCTGGTGCTGGGGGAGGTGTGGGAGGATGCCTCCACCAAAACCGCCTACGGCAAGCGCCGGACCTATTTCACCGCCGGTGAGCTGGACAGCGTGATGAACTATCCCTACCGCACCGCCATCATCCAGTACGTCCGGGGCCAGGACTCCGGCCCGGGCCTTAAGGAAGCGGTGATGTCCATTGCGGAAAACTACCCGCCGGAGGTGGTGCTGTGCAACATGAACCTGCTGGGCACCCACGATACCCCCCGAATCCTCACCGCCCTGGTGGACGACTTTGACGGCAGCCGGGAGGAAAAGGCCCGGCGGCGGCTGTCCCGGAACCAGCTGGACGTGGCCCACGACCGTCTGCGCACCGCCTCGCTGCTGCAATACACCCTGCCGGGAAGCCCCAGCCTGTACTACGGCGACGAGGCCGGGATGGAGGGCTACCGTGACCCCTTCAACCGCCGCCCCTACCCCTGGGGCCGGGAGGATCTGGAGCTGCGCAGCCACTACCAGCGGCTGGGCCAGCTGCGCCGGGATTACGAAGCCTTCCGGCTGGGCGACATCCAGTTCTTCGCCGCCCAGGACAAGCACATCGGCTTCACCCGCAGCTACAACGGCAAGACCTACCGGGTCTACTGCAACCGCAGCGGCGACGGCTGGGAGGTCCCTCCCGGGCGGGCCATTATGGGCTACAACATCCATGTGCTGGCCCCGGACTGCCTGGTCATCGGCCCCAGAGGCTACTGCATCACGGAGGACTGAGGATGGAGCAGGAAGCATTTTACACCGGCTACTGCCGCCAGATGGATGCCAGCCGGATGGTAGAGGTGGAATACGAGGACGGCCAGCCGCCCCAGGCAGACTGCGGCTATGGCAGCTGCCCCTACGAAAGCCAGTGCACCATCGCCCAGGAGATTTCCCGGCACAGCTGATTTTTTCCGCTGGGTGACATTGTCACGGAAGAGCGCCCTTCTGCCGGGTATAATAAGGCCATAAATCAGAACAAGGAGGACAATACAATGTCTGTGATCAATGTTACCAAGAATAATTTCCGCCAGGAGGTCCTGGAATCCGATAAGCCCGTGCTGGTGGACTTCTGGGCCAGCTGGTGCGGCCCCTGCCGGATGGTCAGCCCCATTGTGGACGAGATCGCCCAGGAGCGCACGGACATCAAGGTTTGCA
>X4_Red_Fox__coassemble_178_pt1 | contig 12508 bp, 13 predicted proteins | sample X4_Red_Fox__metabat2_low_PE_004 | metagenome-assembled genome bin X4_Red_Fox
ATCCAAGAATAGGAGGGCGTGTATGGACAGGGTATTTCTGGATTTGCTGGACCGAAGTCTGGATGCCGCCTATCTGGCGCTGGCGGTGATGGGGGTGCGGCTGCTGTTCCGGCGGGCGCCGAAGTGGCTGCTGTGCGGATTGTGGGCCATGGTGGCCCTGCGGCTGGTTTGCCCCGTGGCTGTGGAAGCGCCGTGGAGCTTAGCCCCTGGGCGGCCAGCCGAAACCTGGGTCCAGTCCCTCCCGGAGACGGCTGCGCCGCCGGAGGTAGCCATAGAGCCTTCGCAGGAGCCGGCATTGCCGTCTGTCCGGCCCGGTGAGACGGCGGCGGAGCAGACGGTGCAGGAGCAGCCCGGGAAGCCCCGGCTGTCCCCAGCGGCCTGGGCCTGGATTTGGGCCGCCGGTGCGGCAGGGATGCTGGGCTATGGCGCTGTAAGCTATGGGATGCTGCGGCGGCGTTTGGCCACGGCAGTTCCGCTGGCGGAGGGGATCAAACAGTCGGAGTGGGCACCGTCGCCGTTTGTGCTGGGCCTGTTCCGGCCTACCATTTATCTGCCCTTCCGGCTGGCGGAGGAGGACGTGGCCTTTGTGGTGGCCCATGAGCGCTGCCACATCCGTCGGGGAGATCACTGGTGGAAGCCGCTGGGCTTTCTGCTGCTGAGCCTGCACTGGTTCAACCCGGTGCTGTGGCTGGCCTATGTGCTGCTGTGCCGGGACATTGAGGGGGCCTGTGACGAGCGGGTGATTCGATCTATGGGCATTGAACAGCGGCGAGCCTATGCCAGCGCCCTGCTTCGGTGCAGCGTTCCCTCCCGGCGCATTACTGCCTGCCCCCTGGCATTTGGGGAAGGGGATGTGAAAAAGCGGATCGTTGGGGTGATGCACTACAAAAAGCCTGCATTCTGGATTCTCCTTACCGGCGCTGTGGCAGCGGTGAGCCTGGCCGTGCTGTTTTTGACCGACCCGGTGGAGCCGGGGATTTACCTGGAGGAAGAAAACGGAGCCGGGGCCACGGTGGTGTACAGCTCCAAAAAGCTGCTGAATCAGCAGACCGTCCATGGCAGCTATCGCCTGGAACAGGCAGTCCCGGATGGCGCCGGCGGCGTAACCTGGCAGACACCGCCGCTGCTGGGGGCAAAGTTCCCAATGGGAGCAGGGCAGGATATGCAGATCGTGCAGACGGAAGGCAAGCGCCAGCAGGTGAATTGGACGGAAAACTACGGACCGCTTTCGCCGGGAGACTATCGCCTGGGGGTGCAGACAGCGGGGGATTTCCAGCCTGAATGGCTGTGGGCGGAGTTTTCCGTTGCACCCGGCAGCTGTGCATATACCTGGATCGGGGGAGAATCCGGGGACCTCCACGCCGGGGATGCCATTGTGCTGCCCGGTGCCGCCGGGGTGTACCTGGTGCAGCAGGCAGGGGGCATCGTCCTGAAAAACGGGATGGACAGCAAGCCTATTTTCCAATGGGAATCCCTGGACAATGTCCACCTGGCGGATTTGAACGGCGACGGCGTGGCGGAGGTCTGCGCTTCCGGCGGAACGTTTGCGGAGCAGGAGGGAGAATGGGAGCATGGCGTTGCGGTTTACGACTGGGCAGCGGACCGGCTGTACAGGCTGGACAGCCGGAAGCCCAACCGATATCGCCTGGTGAACCTGGAAAACCGGCTGTTTCTTCAAGAGCAGGTCCTGCAATCGGGAACGCTGCAAAGCAGACAGGCGTGGGAGCTGACCTTAGAAGATGGGGCCATCCGGGGAAAGACCCTGGACAGCCGGTTTGCCCATTTGACCCAGGAGGTGGTCCTGGCCGACATCCATGGTGCTCAGAGTGTCCGGCTGCAAAATCCTCAGCCGCTGCTGGACGTGCTGAAAAAGCTGGATGTCCAGCCGGGGGCGCTGCCGGAGTTGGAGGCGGCAGTGCGCCTGGACTTGTACACGCCGCTGATCAGTCGCAGCTTCTGCCTCAGCCGGGATTTGACCTGGATTTGGGAAATGGACGGCGGGCAGGCGTATCAAATCCGCAGCACGGAACCACTGGCGGAATTTCTTGACCGGCACATGGACGTGGTGCTGGATGCGGATACCAGCGGTGCGCCCTTTGCAGATGAAAATTCCCCCTGGGACTGGGCTGCCGGGGTGCGTGCCCAGGCGGTGGGCCATGGAATGGTCTTCGGCTGGAAACCGGCGGAGCTGCCCGGCAGAGACGGCACAGGCTACGAATGCGTCATGACCCAGGAACAGCTGGCGCCGCTGCTGAGCACACTGAACCAGATACCCAAAGAGAAATTCCAGCAGGTGGCATCTCAGGAGCTGCTGCACCTTTCGTACCTTCCAGAGGGGACGGATGCCCGGCGGTCGGAGGGAGAGCACAGCGGGTATCTGCTGGAAGACCGGGTAAATGGGCTGCTGGCGCTGGTGCGCTGGCAGGATGGTCAGGCTGAGCTGCTGCTGACCGATCAGGTGCAGCACATTCCCCAGGCGCTGGACAGTGGAGAGCCGGTGCAGATCGGCTTCACACGCTGGCAGGTGGCGGATGCCCGGCTGGAAAGCCTGCTGAAAACCCAGGTTACGCCGGAATACACCATTATTCCCACCGTGGCTGCCCAATACAGGTTCCAGGAGCCGGTGACAATCTCCGGCCAGGATGCGGCTATGGTATTTTGGCCCATCAAGGGTTGGGAGTATCGGATTTTGTTTGGGGAGGGAGAATTGGGCCTGCGCCTGCGCCCGGCAGGAGTGGAGGGCTGGGTCCGCTGCACCTACTGCCCCCAGACGGAGCGAGCGCCCCAGGAGAATGGGGATGTGCTGTCTGATTTGCTGCTGCAAGGAGAACAGGCAGACAGCTGGATGGACAGCCGCCTGGAAGAGCTGCGTGCAATGGTAATCAGGACACAAGTGGAAAGAAAATCGTAAAAAAGCACCAGCCGCCGATACCGGCGGCTGGTCAGCTTGCTGAAATATGATATTGCAGGGAGGAAAATATGGACGAAATTTGGAGTTATTTGGAAACGTAGACCCGGCAGCTGCAAGATGCCTTTGGCCAGCGGCTGGCGTATGTGGGATCGCAGGGGAGCCACCTCCGGGGAGAGGCCGGGCCGGACAGCGACCTGGATGTGGTGGTTGTGATTGAAGGATTGACACTGGATGATATGGCCCGGTACCGGCACATGATCCAGAGCCTTCCCAATGCCGACCGCTCCTGCGGATTTCTCTGCGGCCGGGAGGAGCTGGCCCGGTGGAATCCGCTGGAAATCTGCAATCTGGTTCATGCCACCCGGGATTTTTACGGATATCTCCGGGATTTGGTGCCGGCGTACCGCCGGGAGGATGCGGAAACCTACTGTATGTTCAGCCTGAACGCCCTCTATCACGAGCTGTGCCACGGCTATGTCCATGCCGGGGCGGAGCAAATGGAGGCGGCCCTGCCGGGGTGCTACAAGACGGCATTTTTTATTCTGCAAAATCTGCACTACTTGCAGACCGGGTATTTTGCCGAAAGCAAGCTGGCCCTGCGGCCCCGGCTGGCGGGCAGAGACAGGGCGGTTCTGGAACGGTTTCTGGACAGGCAAACCCCATGGCGGCTCGCCCAGGACCTGCCGCTGCTGTTCTCCTGGTGCCAGGAACGGATATGTCGGGGGCTGGAGTGTCCTAAAATCGAGGAAAACTTGGGATAGATTTCAATAATTGCCAAAGCAGCGCCTGCTTCCCCAATGCTCAGGGAAAGCAGGCGCTGTGTGTTACAGGGGTGGGTTTTTGCCGTAGACCCGCTTGACCTCCTTCAGGAGGCGGGCATCGGCGGGGCAGAAAGGGTATTCCTCCGCCCAGCTGGGGTGCACCCAGCGGATGGCGTGGTGCTCCAGCGCCTGGGGAACGCCGGTATCCAGAATGCACTGGAACAGGGTCAGCCGGATGAGCAGATCCGGGTATTCGTGCATGATCTGCATGAAGGGGCTGCCTACCTGCACCGTTACGGCCAGGGCTTCGGCGCACTCCCGGGCCAGACCCTGCTGGAGGGTTTCTCCAGGTTCTGCCCGTCCGCCGGGAAACTCCCACAGCATCCCACGGGTTCTGCCGGCCGGGCGCTGGCAGATGAGGAATTTGTCCTTTTCCCACAGCAGGGCGGCCACCACGTCAATGGGCTTCCTCCGGCATAGGGCGACGGCGCAGACCGGGGGAATGACCAGGGTGTCCTGGACGATTCCCAGAGACTGGGTGCCGGCCTGGTTTTCCCGGATATACACATGCCACGGCCCCTGGGGCAGTGCCATGGAAACCGGCTGGGTATCGGCGTTGAATGCCAGGAACAGTTCATGCGGTGCTTCGTCCACAAGGAACGCCACGGTGTGGGGATTGTTACAGCGCTGGGGATGGACCTGCCGCCAGACCTGGTCCCGGGTGGGCAGCCGCAGAGAAGGATGGGCCTTTCGGAACGCAATCAGCCCCCGGTAGTAGTCCGCTGTCTGGGCATACACCGGCTTGTCCAGGTCCTCCCAGCGCAGAGCATTGACCTTGTCCCCGGAGCGGTAGCTGTTGCCGTCGTACAAATCCTTCTTTCCGGGCTTGGTGCGAAGCAGCTCCTCACCTGCCTGGAAGAAGGGAACACCCTGGGAGAGTATGGAAAAGGCGGCGGCAAGGCGGTTCATGGCAATGAGCGTCTCCTGGGGGGCCTCCGGGGCAGACAGGGCCAGCCGGTCGAACAGGGTGTGGTTGTCGTGGCAGGAGACATAGTTGACGCACTGGCTGGGCTGGGCCGCCCAAAGGGGCATGCCCATGAAAGCGGCCTCCAATTCGTCTTTGGAGCACACGGCCCCGGAGACGTAGCCCAAGGCGGTGTCGCTGAAATTGCTGCCCCGCAGCAAATTGCGGATGGTGTCGTTAAAGAAGGCGAAACCAGGCAGCTGGCTGGAATTGCTCTGGACAGCCAGGGAGACGTTGGGCCGGGTGGGGGTGGTGGGCATGGTCCAGCCCTCTCCATAGAAGAGCACACTGGGGCGGATTTTGTGCACCGCAGACATGGCCATCTGGATGGTGGGAATGTCCAGCAGCCCCACCAGGTCGAACCGGAAGCCGTCAATGTGGTATTCTCTGGCCCAATGGCACAGGGAATCCACAATATACTTGCGAACCATAGACCGCTCGCTGGCGGTATCGTTGCCGCAGAAGGAGCCGTTGGAATAGACACCTTCGGGGCTGATGCGGCTGAAATAGCCGGGGACGATGCGGTTGAAGCAAAATGCCTCGCGGTCGTAGACGTGGTTGTACACCACGTCCATGATCACGCTCAGTCCGGCATCGTGTAGGCTTTTGACCATTTGCTTCATCTGGGCCACCCGGACTGCGCCGTCGGCGGCATCGGTGGCGTAAGAGCCTTCGGGGACATTGAAGTTCACCGGGTCATAGCCCCAATTGTACTGCGGGGCACGGCGGTGCTCGTCGGTAAAGCCGAAGTCAAACACCGGCAGCAGGTGTACATGGGTCACCCCCAGCTGCTGGATGTGGGCAAGGCCGGTGGGGCGGCCGCCCTTGGTGGGGGTGCTTGGCTCCGTCAGGGCCAGAAACTTTCCCTTGTGGACAAAATGGGCAGACCGATGGCAGGAAAAATCCCGGATGTGCAGCTCATAGATCACGGCATCGGTGATGGGGGCACCGGCGTGAGGATCGGTGTCGGATTCCCAGCCAGGGGGATTGGTGCTGTCCAGGTCGATGACCATGGCTCGTTGGCCGTTGATGCCCACGGCCTTGGCGTAGGGGTCGCAGCACTCCACAAACTGGTCGTCCACCAGCACGAGATAGGTATAGTAGGTTCCGTGAAGATTCCCAGGCAGGGCGACAAACCAAGTCCCGTTGATTCCCGGGTCCATATTGACCTGGCACATCAGGTCTTCATTCTCCGGGTCGCCGGAGGAATACAGCCGCAGACAAACCTCCTCAGCAGTAGGCGCCCAGAGCCGGAAAGAGGTCTGCTCCGGGGACCAGACGGCACCCAAATCGGTGCCGGGGTAGGTGAATTTCCCTTCGAAGGCTTCGGTGTTGTAGGATTCGTACATAAAACAGCCAGGCTCCTTCTGAAAATAATACACTTTCACGGAAATTATAGCATAGACTCTCCACGCTGTAAAGGGAATCCTGGGAAACGTTCCCATTTTTTTATCGGAATTTTTACACAGCCTTGATAGATTCCTTGGGAAGGATGTGGTATACTAACTTTAATTGTGAAAATCTGAGAATAAAAGAAAGGATTTGCCTTACTATGACTTATGAGGAAGTACGTCAAGACCACGCAGTGCGGGTCTACATCACCCAGGCCGATGCCTCCATGGCGGCCCTGGGATTTACGGAACACAGCTTTGCCCACGTCACCCGTGTGGCGAAGATTGCAGGAGATCTGCTGCAAACCCTGAACTACCCGGAGCGCACCGTGGAGCTGGCCCGGATCGCAGGATACCTCCACGACATCGGCAATGTGGTGAACCGGGTGGACCACAGCCAGAGCGGCGCCGTGATGGCATTTCGGATTCTGGACCGGATGAATTTTCCACCGGAGGAGATTGCCCAGATCGTCACCGCCATTGGTAACCATGACGAGGGAACCGGCGTTCCGGTGAATGCGGTGGCGGCGGCCCTGTTTTTGGCGGACAAGTCCGATGTTCGCCGCAGCCGTGTCCGCAAGCAGGCGGACATTGCCCTGGACATCCACGACCGGGTGAATTATTCCGTCACCAGCTCCCAGCTCACCACGGATGTGGAGGAAAAAACCATCACCCTGGATTTGACGGTGGATACCACGGTCAGCTCGGTGATGGAGTACTTTGAGATCTTTATGAAGCGGATGGCCCTGTGCCGCCAGGCTGCCCACCGGCTGGGCCTGACCTTCCAGCTGTGCATCAACGGTCAAAAGCTGCTGTGATTTTTTCGAACAGAAGAATTTCCCCCGATTTTGGAGAATACCCAAAATCGGGGGGATTTTTACCGGTCATTCAACGCCATAAATGGTTGAGATGCCATAATATTGTGCCATATAGATATTGGGATAGAGAGACCTTCCTTCTTTCCCGTTGATGTAGGGAAAACTGTAGATTTGACTGTATTTTGAATATTTTGGTGGGAGATCGATCTCCACATCCATGTTCCCTGCATCAACTTCCTGGGCAATCAGCTGTTCATTGCGCTCCATGAAGTAATGGGTTGCATACATATCCTGAAATCCAAGAATCCCATAATAGAGAGTAAAAAGCAAGATAACAGCACCTACACAGGTCAAAAGAGCAACGTGTTCTGTGCTCAGTAGATCAAAGAACAGGACACCGCAGGCCACGATCAGCAACACACAGCAGTATCCGGCACTGCGGGGGGGGTGCGTAGTCAGCAAAGCAGAGCGCCATAATAGAGCACAGGGAGCCAAAGAAGAGTATGGCGGACCCAATAAGAAGCTGCTGATCCCGTTTCCGGATGACCGCCAAAGTAAATAGAATAACAAAAGCAATCAGCAGGTAACGCATTTCATAGTAGACATGAAGCACATCTACCATATTTTCAAGAAACACAAAAAGACTCAAATCGGAAAACTTATTGGAGATTTCTGCGGGGGAGCTCATCATAAACAAAAAACCGCAGCAGAAGAACAACACGGAAAGGATCAAATAGAGATCGATCTTGGCATGCTGCTGCCATTTGGTAAAGGCCAGAAGCAGCAGGCAGACAACCAACGTCCCCAGAGAGGCCGTTTCTCCATAAGCGCCCACAAAGAAGGAAAACACCACCAGGAGTATCTTCTGGTATGCATGGTGAAATCATTTGTTGAACAAATATCTATTCAAGAAGGGGAAAAGAAAGAGCAGATTAAAAACATAGCACCACAAATAGTTGCAGGCACCATCCAGCCACAAATGCGCTTCCCCAAAGGCCGGCTGAAAGATCCAGATGCACCCAAAAATAACGAGGAAGAAAAAGGTGTTTGGCGTGGAGCTGTTTCTCACGCACAGACGGTACATGAGATAAATCTCCAAAACAAACATGGCGGAACTCAGGATCTTAAAAATAATACCGGGAAGGTAAAGAAACAGCTGGGAAAAGAAGTGAGCAACAAGACGCCCGTTTTCGTACTGATAGATGGCACGCAGCGACTCAAAAATAGAGGAAAGGCCGTCAATTCTGGAAAATTCCCCGGTCTGAAAACTGGCATAGTTAAAGATAAAGATGAAATCATCCGAGAATAGATGCACCATCGCATTGCAGGCCAGCATGATCAGAAACAGGATAGCCATTGCCCCTCGGAAGGTGTGCTTGGAGGTGTTGATTTTGCTCATAGTAGCTGCTACCTCCGCTTATGACTGGGAGCGGATACACTGCTGGATCCGCTGGCAGGTGCGCTCAGTGCCCAGAATCTGCATAACGGTGTACAGGTCTGGGGAGTTGGTCTTGCCGGTGACGGCCTGGCGCAGGAAGGTGGACACGTCTGCCACCGTGCCGGGGAAGGCGGTGGGGTCAGCCTTGTAGGCCTTCATATCGGTGGTAAAGCCGATGGCCTCGGTGATGGCCTTGACCTTGTCAAACCACACGCCGGAATCGTCGCTGGGGTCATAAACCGCCAGGAAGCGCTTCAGCACATCGGCAATGAGGGCCTTGTCAAAGGCGGGGTCGAAAACCGGCTGCTCCAGGTATTCGTCGTAGAAGAATCCCATGTAGGGCTTGGCATCCTTCCAGGTAGCCAGGTCCTTGCGGGGCTTCTTGCCGCCCCGGCCAATGGCGAGAATCCGCTGGGCGTATGCCGGGTCGGCTTCCAGCTTCCGGGCGAAGGGCTCGTCAAACTCCTTGGCCCAGGCCAGCAGCTGCTCGTAGACGCTGGCCGCATCCATCCGGGAGATCACGTTCTTGGAAACGTCCACCAGCTTGGCATAGTCAAACAGGCTGCCGGCGGGATTCAGCTTCTTGGGGCTGAACTTGAAGCTCTCAATGGGGGCATCCGGGTTGGCCCGCCGCCAGTCCTCAAAGTTGGAGTTCAGCACGGTCATCAGGTATTCCCGGACGGCCTGGGTGGGGAAGCCTTCGGCCTTGTAGTAGGTCAGCGCCAGCTCCGGGTCCTTGCGCTTGCTGAGCTTGCGCTTGGAGGTGCCGTCCATCTTCATCAGCGGCCCGATGTGGACATACTTGGGCAGCTTGAAGCCCAGCGCCTGGAACAGCTGGATGTGGAAGGGCAGGCTGGGCAGCCACTCGTCGCCCCGGACCACATGGGTGGTGCGCATCAGGTGGTCGTCCACTGCATGGGCAAAGTGGTAGGTGGGAATGCCGTCGGATTTCAGCAGCACGTGATCCACGTCGTTTTCGGTGATGGTGAGCTTGCCCTTGACCAAGTCATCAAACTTGAACTGGTGCTCAATGGAGCCTTCGGAACGGAAGCGGAGCACCCAGGGATTGCCGGCATCCAGCTGGGCACGGATCTCCTCCAGGGAGCGGTCCCGCCAGATGGCGTACTTGCCATAGTAGCCGGTAGTTTCCTTGTTTGCCTCCTGCTGCTCCCGAATGGCGGCCAGCTCCTCCTCAGTGCAGAAGCAGGGGTAGGCTTTGCCCTGGCTGACCAGGTGCTTGGCGAACACGTGGTAGATGCTGGCCCGCTGCCGCTGGTGATAGGGGCCGTAAAGACCCACGTCCCCATCCAGGCCCACGCCTTCATCAAAGTGGATGTTGTAGAATTTCAAAGATTCAATGAGCACCTGCACAGCGCCGGGAACCTCCCGCTTGGCATCGGTGTCCTCCACCCGCAGGAACAGCACGCCGCCGGACTGGTGGGCCATCCGCTCGGAAATCATGCCCTGCACCAGGTTGCCCAGGTGGACAAAGCCGGTGGGGGAGGGCGCCATCCGGGTGACCACAGCACCCTCCGGCAGATTCCGGGCAGGGAAGCGGGCCTCCGTCTGCTCCGGGGTTTCGGTAACATGGGGGAACAAAAGCTCAGACAAAGCTTGATAATCCATGGATATGTACCTCTCTTGCGTATCAGATTTCTGCATAGAGTATAGCACAGGATGCCGCTGAAATCAATTGTAGAAACCGCCGGATGGGGAGAAAATACCCTTGCGCAATCTGGGAAACTGTGTTAAAATATCCAAAATACCCTATGAAAGAGGCGTGAATCAATATGAGCGACGTGATTACCGAAACTGCTGCACCCAAGAAGCGGATGCTCTCCGGCATCAAGCCCTCCGGGGACATGACCCTTGGCTCCTACCTGGGCGCTGTGAAGAACTGGGCGGAACGGGCAGAGCAGTATGACTGCTATTACTTTATGGCGGACCTCCATGCCATCACGGTTCGGCAGAATCCCGCCGACCTGCGGCGGCGCACCCTGGAGCAGCTGGCCCAGTACATTGCCTGCGGCCTGGACCCGAAGAAAAACACCCTGTTCATCCAGAGTCATGTCCACCAGCATGCGGAGCTGGGCTGGGTGCTGGACTGCTATTCCATGTTCGGTGAGCTGAGCCGGATGACCCAGTTTAAGGATAAGTCCGCCAAAAACGCCGACAACATCAACGGCGGTCTGTTCACCTACCCCAGCCTGATGGCGGCGGATATTCTGCTGTATCAGCCGGATTTGGTGCCGGTGGGCGAGGACCAGAAGCAGCATGTGGAGCTGTGTCACACCATTGCCCGGCGGTTTAACGGCATCTATGGCGATGTGTTCAAGATTCCGGAGCCGTTCGTTCCCAAGGTGGGTGCCCGGATCATGAGCTTGACCAACCCCACTGCCAAGATGTCCAAGTCCGAAAATGAGGATACCGGCCGGATCATCCTGATGGACAGCCCGGAGACGATCATGCGCCAGTTCAAGCGGGCCATCACCGACTCCGACACGGAAAACTGCGTCCGCTATGACAAGGAGAATAAGCCCGGCGTGGCAAACCTGATGACCATTTACTCCGCCTGCACCGGCAAGAGCTACGACGAGATCGAGCAGGAGTTTGCCGGACAGGGCTACGGTGCGTTCAAGCCCAAGGTTGGCGAGGCTGTGGTGGAGACGCTGCGGCCCATCCGGGAGGAGGCCACCCGCCTGATGAAGGACAAGGCCTACCTGGAAAGCGTCTACCGGGAAGGTGCGCAGAAGGCCAGCTACGTGGCGGAAAAGACCCTGCGCAAGGTTGATAAAAAAGTGGGCTTTGTGGCAAAATGATGGAAAACGAGCAGAACTTGACGGACGATGCCCTGTTTGAGCAGGAGGAACGATGCCTGAAAGCCAAGAAGGCAGTGGCACGGGCCTGCGTGCTGCGCCTGGCGGTGTCGGTGCTGCTGGTGTTCATTCTGGTGGTGGGGCCTCGTTCCGGGCTGCTGTGGGGCCTGGTGGGGCTGGTGCTCCTGGTGAATCTGGCGGGGGCGCTCCCGCTGGCGATGGAGTGGAAGAAGCTGCGCCGGAAGTACCGGGACCTGTGCAGCCAGGAGACGACATAATACCATACGCTGGCAGGAGGGGCACGTCTGCGCTTTCCTGCCAGCGTTTTTTGCAGCCTTCACAAAAAGAGATACAGCGCCAGAGTCAGCAGGGCGCTGCTCTGATTTTCAGGATTGTCCCCGGCAATCAGCAGCAGAAGCAGCACCACGATCAAATCCTCGGTGGAAAAGTCTCTGGGCAGCAGCTGCCGCAGAAAGCTTCCGGCCGGGGCCGCAGGCCGCTCCGGGCGGCGGGGCGGGGAAGATGTGCGATTGGGCGCCGGGGGCGGCGGCTGCTGCACCCGCTGGGGCGCTGCCGGGTCGGATATCCTGCGGCGGCTGTAGCTGCCGTCGGGCTGGGGAACATAGCGGTTGTACATGGTGTCACCTCCCCAACAGGCCGTCCAGTGCCCCGGAGCGCAGCAGGGCAGAGGCGGTGGAGGCCATTCTGGCCGCCCGCATGGCCCGTTCCAGCTTTTCCACCCGCCCCTGGCTCAGATAGGGGGACAGGGCGCACAGAAGATTCTGCTGCCGTTCGTCCACCGCAGCGGCAGACAGCAGGCCGGAAATGCCCTGGCCCAAAGGAGCCGGCGGCGGTGCAGGAGGCTGGGAAACGGCCGGACTGGGGCCTAAATTCTGCGCCATGGCCTGAATTTGCCCCATCAGCTGTGGATTTGCCAGGAGCGAAGCCAGTTTTTCCTCTAATTCGCTCATAGCTGACCCTCCAGCTGCTTCAAAAGCGCCTGCACATCCGCCCTGTGAAGCAGGGGAGACAGCAGCTGCTGGGCCTGGGCATAGTCTCCGGCGGAGGCCCGGTCTGCGGCGGCCTGGACGGATGCTCCGCTGCCTTGGAGCAGGGACAGAAGCCGCTGACCGGCCTCAGACTGGGCAAGCCTGGCCAGCTGGGAATAGTCGGGTGTTTGCTGCATGTGACGCACCTCCCTGATACCCCGGCGGGCCGGGGCCTGTTCTACAAAACAGCCTATGCACGCCCAGCGCAGAATGTGCCTGATGCAAGCAAAAAGGCTGCCCCAAAGTGATATGCTCCCCATAGAGTAGACACTCGAAATAACAAAAATTTTGAGACTACAC
>X4_Red_Fox__coassemble_180_pt1 | contig 12319 bp, 9 predicted proteins | sample X4_Red_Fox__metabat2_low_PE_004 | metagenome-assembled genome bin X4_Red_Fox
ACACCCTTTTCCTCGTCCACAAACTCTGTAGCCAAAACCGCCGGGTCCCGGCCGTCCTGGAGGAAAATGGCCTGAGCCAAAGGCTCCAGTCCCTTTTCCCGGGCCATGGAGCCACGGGTGCGGCGCTTTTGCTTGTAGGGGCGGTATAGATCCTCCACCTCGGTCATGGTGGCTGCGGCATCGATGGCGGCGGACAGCTCCTGGGTGAGCTTTCCCTGGTTTTCAATGGATTTTTTGACCTCCTCCCGGCGCTGCTGCAAATTCCGCAGATAGGTCAGCCGGGTTTCCAGGTTTCGCAGGGTGGTGTCGTCCATGGCCCCGTGAAGCTCCTTGCGGTAGCGGGCAATGAAGGGAATGGTGTTGCCCTCGTCCAGGAGGGTGACCACATTTTCCACATATTCCAGCTTCTGTCCCAATTCCTGGGCCAGAATTTCGTGAATGGTTGGCATAAGCTTGGTTCTCCTTGCAATGATTTAAGACATTATTTTACCACAGTTTCACCAAAAAGGGAAGTAAAAATCCCAAAGAAGCCCCCTGCGGCCGGGGCAGAAAAAGAGCTGCCTCCAGAAAATTAAAAAAACCACTTGGAGACAGCCCCTTGGATTATCCGTTTTCTTCGCTATGCGATTCCTCGTGCTCATGCTTTTTCTCTGCGATCTTGCGGGCAATCACCTGGGGGATGAAGCCGGAGGCCACCCGTCCCTTGCCTTTCTGCTTGACGTAGAAGAAGCCAATGATGGAGAACACCACAGCGCCAACCAGGTTGACGAACAGGTCCTTCATGGTGTCGTAAATGCCGATGTCCAGATAGCCGCCCAGACCCAGGGCCTGCTGGCTGCCGTCGGAGTGGACCACAATGGTGTCCACAATGTCCGGGATACGGATGACGGTGTTGGTCATGGTGGCATCCATATTCACGGAGTTGATGGCATTGATCACTGTGTCCTTCTGCATATCCAGGCCCAGCAGATAGTCGCCGGAGAACTCAAAGAACTCCCACAGCACGCCCACCGTCATGGAGAAGCAGAATGCCACAATGGCCAGATACATAGGCGACAGCTGGAAGGAGAACCGCTCATTCCGGTTCAGCATATCCACCATGGCGAAGCCGATGGCCGCACACAAAAAGCCGTTGATGGTGTGCAGCATGGTATCCCAGTGGGGCACCCGGACATAGAAGCTGTTGATTTCGCCCAGGATTTCCGCTGCGAAAATAAAGAGCAAAATGATGATTTCCAATGTGCTGGGCAGCTGAATTTCCAAATGCTTGGCAATGATGCTGGGCATCGTCATCAGCCACAGCGACAGCACGCACAGAAATACGCTGTGGTATTCCTGACGGAAGATGGCACGGATCAGCGACAAGATCACCAGAATCCGCAGCACCAGATACACCGTCAAGGTTGCTTCATTTTTATAATACTTTCTGTGATGTTCCCGTCTTTTACTCCCTTTTCCCATAGATACTCCTTTACTGCGTGAATATTGTGTTTACAGCACCATCAGCAGGGTCCCGGCGGCAATGAGGGCGCAGCCCGCCACCGATTTGACCGTCGCCTTCTCTCCCAGGAGCACAAACGCCAGCACCAGGGTGAATACCACACTGAGCTTATCCACCGGCACTACTTTACTGGCTGGGCCAAGCTGCAGCGCCCGGTAATAGCAGAGCCAGGAGGCCCCGGTGGCCAGACCCGAGAGAATCAGAAACAGCCAGCTTTTCCGGCTGATGGAGGAAATGCCGTTCTGGGCATGGGTCAAAAACACCATCCCCCAGGCCATAGCCAGTACCACCGCCGTGCGAATGGCAGTAGCCAGATTGGAATTGACACCGTCAATGCCAACCTTTGCCAAAATGGATGTCAGCGCCGCAAACAGCGCAGACATCAGCGCAAATACGAACCACATACAGCATTCCCCTTTTCCACATTATAGCACAGTTTTTTCCCCCGTCAAGAGACGGGGGAAACGTTTTCCTATCTAACTTCGACATTTGCAGCAGGCACCTGGGCCGTTTCCTCTGCCATGGCGGTTTTTGCCGCCGACAGCATCAGCTTGATGCGGTTGAGCTGGTTGACCTCCGATGCACCGGGGTCATAGTCCACCGCCGCCACATTGGCCTGGGGATATTGGCGCTTCAGGGCTTTCAGCACGCCCTTGCCCACCACGTGGTTGGGAAGGCAGCCAAAGGGCTGGATGCACACAATGTTGGGCACCCCGGAGCGGATCAGCTCCACCATTTCGCCGGTGAGGAACCACCCCTCGCCGTACTGGTTGCCCAGGGACAGGAAGGGCTTGGTCAGCTCGCCTAAGGTCTCAATGGGCACCGGCGGCTCAAAGCGCTTGCTGTTTTCCAGAGCCTCGATGGCTGGGCCACGGAGCAGGCGGATCAGCTTCACCGCCACGTCCGCCAGCATGGCCCCGGATTTGCGCTTGCCCAGATACTCCGCCTTGTATTTGCCGTTGTAGACGCAGTAGTTCATAAAGTCCATCAAATCCGGCACCACGGCCTCCGCCCCCTCCCGTTCCAGCAGCTCCACCAGGTGGTTGTTGGCCAGGGGCATGTACTTCACCAGGATCTCTCCCACAACACCCACCCTGGGCTTGCGCAGAGTCTCGTCAATGGGCAGAGCATCAAAATCCCGGACGATTTGGTGGCAGTATTCGCTGTAGCGGTGCATGGAATGGTGGCCTGTAAGGGCCTGAATACAGGCTTTTTCCCACTTTTTGTACAGGGCGTCGGCGCTGCCGGGAACCAGCTCATAGGGCCGCACCCGGTACAGGCAGCGCATCAGCAGATCTCCGAATACCGCCGCCTCAAACACGTCCCGCAGCAGCGGCACTGTCAAGGTAAAGCCCTCGTTTTTCTCCATGCCGTTGAGGTTCAGGGAGACCACCGGAATGTGGCCCAGGCCGGCCTTCTCCAGGGCACGGCGGATGAACGCCACATAATTGCTAGCCCGGCAGCAGCCGCCGGTCTGGCTCATTATAATGGCCAAATGGTCGGTATCATACTTGCCCGAGAGCACCGCCTGCATGATCTGGCCCACCACCGTGATGGAGGGGAAGCAGGCATCGTTGTTGACGAATTTCAGGCCGGTGTCAATGGCGCTGCGGTTGTCGTTGTCCAGCAGCACCACATTGTAGCCGTGGTTGCGCAGAGCCGGTTCCAGCAGGGCAAAGTGGATGGGGCTCATCTGGGGGGCCAGAATGGTGTAGCCCTCCCGGTACATCTGCTGGGTAAACTCCGGGCGCTGGTATTTCTGCTGTACCGGCCGGGCCTTGATTTGCTTCTCCCGGCGCATGTCCATGGCCGCCAGCAGGCTGCGGATGCGGATGCGGGCAGCGCCCAGGTTGCTGACCTCGTCGATTTTCAGCAGGGTGTAGAGCTTGTTGCTCTTTTCCAGGATCTCCGCCACCTGGTCGGTGGTCACGGCATCCAGGCCGCAGCCGAAGGAGTTCAGCTGCACCAACTCCAAATCGTCCCGGCGGGCCACAAACTCCGCAGCGCTGTACAGCCGGGAGTGGTACACCCACTGGTCCACCACCCGCAAAGGCCGCTCCGCCTTGGGGTCCAAGGGCAGGCTGTCCTCGGTGAACACCGTCAGGCCGTAGGAGGCAATCAGCTCCGGGATGCCGTGGTTGATCTCCGGGTCAATGTGGTACGGACGGCCGGACAGGACAATGCCCCGGCCGCCGTGGGCCTCCATTGCCTCCAAGAGCCGTGCCCCTTCCCTGCGGATGTCTTCCTTGGCGGCCAACTGCTCCTGCCAGGCGGCATGAACGGCGGCACGCACCTCCTTTTCGGGAATCTGCCGCTGCTCCGCCCCCAGCTTCACAAGCCGGTCGGCAGCGGTCTGCTCGGAAGTCGGGGCGATAAAGGGACGGATGTAGTGCACCGTGCCGTCGGTAATGGCCTCCACGTTGTTTTTCAGATTCTCCGCATAGGACACCACAATGGGACAGTTGTAGTGATTCTGGGCCTGCTCCGTCTCCTGGTGCTCATAGAACACACAGGGGTGGAAAATCTGGCGGATGCCCTGGTCGATGAGCCACTGAACATGGCCATGGGAGAGCTTCGCCGGATAGCACTCCGACTCAGAGGGAATGGACTCCATGCCCAGCTCGTAAATCTTCCGGGTAGAGAATGGAGACAATACCACCCGGAAGCCTAAGTGCCGGAAGAAGGTAGCCCAGAAGGGATAGTTTTCGTACATATTCAGCACCCTGGGGATGCCGATGGTGCCGTGGGGCGCTTGATCTTCTTCCAGGGGCGGATAGGCAAACATCCGCTGGCGCTTGTAGAGCACCATGTTGGGGGCCTTCTCCCCCTTCCCTGCTCCGCCGCCGCCCTTTTCGCAGCGGTTGCCGCTGACGTGGCGGCGGCCGCCGGAAAACTGGTTGATGGTGAGCATGCAGTGGTTGTTGCAGCCGCCGCAGCGGGTGGTGGTGGTTTTGTACTGCAAATCCCGCATCTGTTCCAGGGACAGCATGGTGCTTTCCTGGCCCTGGTCGTGGGAGCGGGCCACCAGCGCCGCACCAAACGCCCCCATCAGGCCGGAGATATCCGGGCAGGTCACCTCCACCCCGGCGATTTTTTCAAAGGCCCGGAGCACCGCCTGGTTGTGGAAGGTGCCGCCCTGAACCACGATGTGCCGGCCCAAATCCTCAGCCGAGGCCAGCTTGATGACCTTATACAGGGCATTTTTGATAACGCTATACGCAAGTCCCGCCGAGATATCCGCCACGCCGGCACCTTCTTTTTGGGCCTGCTTGACGTTGGAGTTCATAAACACGGTGCACCGGGTGCCCAAATCCACCGGAGCCTGGGCCATCAGCGCCTCCTTGGCAAAGCCTTCGGCGGTATAGCCCAGGGAGGTGGCAAAGTTCTCAATAAAAGACCCGCAGCCGGAGGAGCAGGCCTCGTTGAGCAAAATGGTGTCCACCGTGCCGTTTTTCAGCTTGATGCACTTCATATCCTGGCCGCCGATGTCCAGCACGCAGTCCACTTCCGGGTCAAAGAAGGCCGCTGCCGTGCAGTGGGCAATGGTCTCCACCACACCCTCGTCCAGGGAAAACGCCGCCTTCATCAGGGCTTCGCCATAGCCGGTGGAGCAGCCCCGGGCCAGCACGGCCCCCTGGGGCATCCGGCGGCACAGCTCCCCCAGGGCAAACTGCGCCGTGAGGATGGGATTGCCCTGGTTGCTGGCGTAAAAGGAATGGAGCAGCTGCCCGTCCTCGCCGATGAGCACCAGCTTGGTGGTGGTGGAACCGGCATCGATTCCCAGGTAACACCGGCCGGTGTAACCCTCCAGCGTTCCCTTGCCCACCACCGCCTGAGCATGCCGCTTAGAAAAGGCAGCGTATTCTTCTTCATTGCGGAACAGCGGTTCCAGCCGGGGCATCTCGAGGGAGGCCTGCACGCCCTTCTCCAGGGTGTCGATCAGCTCGTCCAAGTCCCGGGGGGCGGCATCCGCCGCTTCCAGGGCTGCGCCCATGGCGGCAAACAGGTGGGAGTCCGGCGGGTCCACAATGTTCTCCGGGGTCAGACGCAGGGTGCGGATAAAGGCCGCTTTCAGCTCCGTCAGGAAGTGGAGCGGGCCGCCCAAAAATGCCACACAGCCCCGGATGGGCTTGCCGCAGGCCAGGCCGGAGATGGTCTGGTTCACCACAGCCTGGAAAATGGAGGCCGCCAGATCCGCCTTGGTGGCCCCCGCGTTGATCAGGGGCTGGATATCGCTCTTGGCGAACACGCCGCACCGGGCGGCGATGGGATAGATTTGCTGATAGTCCCTGGCGGCATCGTTCAGCCCCGCTGCATCGGTTTGCAGCAGCGCCGCCATCTGGTCAATGAAAGAGCCGGTGCCGCCGGCGCAGACACCGTTCATCCGCTCCTCCAAGCCGCCGGTGAAGTAGATGATTTTGGCATCCTCGCCCCCCAGCTCGATGGCCACATCCGTCTGGGGCGCCGCATGCTTCAGGGCGGTGGCCACCGCCACCACCTCCTGGACAAATTCCATTTCCAGAGCCTTGCCCAGGCTGATGGAGCCGGAGCCGGTGATCTTCACCCGCAGCCGGCAGGGGCCGAGGGCTGCCCCGGCCTGGGCCAGCAGGGTTTTTAAGGTCTGCTGGGTGTGGGCATGGTGGCGGCGGTAGTCGCCGAAGACCATCTTCCCCGCTTCATCCAGCACCACCAGCTTCACGGTGGTGGAGCCGATGTCAATCCCCGCATCATAGAGTTTCATATTCATTACCTCCCATTGCGCTTGCAGTGAATCCGTGAAAGGCTCAGCGCAGGAAGCCTCCCGTCAGAGTGCAGAACAGCAGCGTAAAGGCCACGCAGGACAGGTGGCTGTCAAAGCGGTCCAGGATGCCGCCGTGGCCCGGCAGGATCTTGCCAAAGTCCTTCACGCCCCACACCCGCTTGATAACGGACATGGACAAATCGCCAAACTGGGCCACCACACTGGCCATAGCGCCGTAAAGGCCCAGCATCCAGTAGTTCACCTGATAGCCGTCCCAGCCGCTGAGGAACACCCCCAGGATCAGCATGCCCAGCATCGAGGCCACGATGCCCGCCACGGAGCCTTCGATGGTCTTGTTGGGACTGACCTTGGGAACCAGCTTGTGCTTGCCAAAGCGGCTGCCAATGAGATACCCCGCCACGTCCGTCAGGAAGCACAGCGTCACGGCGGCCGTCAGGTAGATCAGGCCGTCCTGGCACTGGCGCAGCTCAGGGATGGACTTAAACAGGAAGGTGGCCGCCAGAGCTACCAGGGAAACCTTGCCCGCATTGTCCAGACGGACCTGGTCCTGGCGCAGCATCATCCACAGGAAGGAAGCCGCCGCAATGGGGAATACCACCACCAGCACCTTGCTATAGCCGGGGAAGGGCAGCGCCACCACGGCCATAGCCGCCAGCATGGCGCAGGGCAGCCCCACAGGATGCCGGGCCATGCCTGCCGCTCCATAAATTTCCGCCACCGCCAGGGCCGTCAGCAGGGCCGTGGCGCAGGACAGCACCCCGGGAATATAAGAGAAAAACAGGGTCAGATACACGGCCAGAGTGACGGCCGCACCGGTCAAGCTTCGTTTTAACATGGTAATGTTCCTTTCTGTGTCTGGCGGCGGAAGCAGGGTGCTCCCCTGCCTCCCCTTTTCGGCTTTTCGTACAGGTTTATTTCTTCCGCTTCTGCTCCCGGATGTCCCGCTTTTCTTCCAGCGCTTCCAGAATTTCCTTCAGGTGCTCATTCAGCGGATGCTCGCTGTGGAAGGGCCGGAAGAAATGGTAGCGCTGCTGGTTTTTCAGGTAGGAATTGCGGATGTGATCCTTGATGCCCTCGTAGGTCAGCACAACGGCATTTTCCTCGGCAAACTTCTTGAACTTCACCACCAGCTGGGCTGAGTGGGCCACATCGATGATGAACACGCCGAAGAACACGCCGATAAAGAAGGAGAACGCCAGATTCTGGGACAGCCAGGCCAGCCAGTTGAGGATGTGGGGATGGATCAAAAAGTAATAGACAGCCCCCAGCACCGCCCAGGCCAGGGAGAACACCGGGCAGATGATGCCCTGGATGTTGCCCCAGAGGTTGGAGTAATCCCACAGCCGCACCTTGAAGAATTTCAGGCAGATGATACCGGCAATGTACTCGATCACCGTCATGCCCACCGCCATGGCGGTAAACAGCAGCACCTTGTTCCAGAAGGGATTTTTAATCAGGCCCACCTGTTCCAGACAGGCCAGCAAATACAGCGTACACAGCCCAAAGCCATAAATCGGCAGGTAGGGGCCGGTGCAGAAGCCGGGGTTGACCCACTTCTTATTCCGGTGGGTTATGTTCCGCCACAGCAGCTCCAGAACCCATCCCAGCACCGAACCGATAAAGAACAGATACGCCAGTGTCAGCAAAATGTTCATATGCGCTTTCTCCTCCATAGGTTTCCTTTCCGACAGTATACGAACTTTTTCTAAACTGAAACGAAACTCAGCATTTCCAATTTGTGAACGTCCAGGATTTTTCCCTGAAGTCCTGGGGTGTTCCACCGATTTGCGCCGGAGGTTTTTGTGTAATATGCCGAAAATTTTGTTCTTTGCCGGATAGGAATTGATTTTTTCTGGTTTTTTTTGTATTATTTCATTGTTATAAGTCTGTCTTTACCGCAGACTTTTTGGCAGGGCAAACAACGGGGGCTTTTCCCCCGGTAAGCTGTCCGCTATGATTATGAGGGAGGATATCAACAAATGAACGAACTGCAAGAAAAAGTTGGTCAGATCGGCGTTGTGCCGGTGATTAAGCTGACCAATCCCCAGCGGGATGCCGGTCCCCTGTCTGACGCCCTGTGCGCCGGCGGTGTGCCCGTTGCCGAAATCACCTTCCGTGCTGCCGGTGCAGACGAGGCCATGCGCATCATGCTGGAGCGTCACCCCGACATGCTGGTGGGCGCCGGCACCGTGCTGACCACCGAGCAGGTGGACAAGACCATCGCCGCCGGCGGCAAGTTTGTGGTCACCCCCGGCCTGGACCCGGAGATCGTCCGCTACTGCCAGGAGAAGGGTATCACCTGCTTCCCCGGCTGCACCACCCCCACCGACTACCACACCGCTTACAAGCTGGGCCTGGAAGTGCTGAAATTCTTCCCCGCTGAGCAGAGCGGCGGCCTGGACAAGATCAAGGCCATGTCCGCTCCCTTCCCCATGTTCAAGGTCATGCCCACCGGCGGTGTCAACCTGAACAACCTTGCTACCTATTCCGCATGCCCTGTGATCGTGGCCTGCGGCGGCAGCTATATGTGCCCGGACAAGCTGATCCAGGCCGGTGCCTGGGACGAAATCACCGAGCTGTGCAAGAAATCTGTTGAAATTGTCAAGGAGGCCAGAAAATAATGGCAAAGATTGTTACCTTCGGCGAGCTGATGCTGCGGCTGCAGCCCTACAACTATGAGCGCTTCGTGCAGTGCGACCATGTGGAATTCACCTTCGGCGGCGGCGAGGCCAACGTAGCCGTGTCCCTGGCCAACTACGGCATGGACGCTGCCTTCGTCACCAAGCTGCCTGCCCATGCCATCGGTCAGGCCGCTGTGAACTCCCTGCGCCGCTACGGCGTGGACACCAGCAAGATCGTCCGTGGCGGCGACCGTGTTGGCATCTACTTCAACGAGAAGGGCGCTTCCCAGCGTGGCAGCGTGTGCATCTATGACCGTGCCCACTCCGCCATCCAGACCGCTGCTCCCACCGACTTCGACTGGGACAAGATTTTCGAGGGCGCCGACTGGTTCCACTTCACCGGCATTACCCCGGCACTGGGCCCCAACGTGGTGCAGATGTGCGTGGATGCCTGTAAGGCTGCCAAGGCCCGGGGCATCAAGATCTCCTGCGACCTGAACTACCGTGGCAAGCTGTGGACCCGTGCCGAGGCCAACAAGGCCATGACCGAGCTGGCTCAGTACATCGACGTGTGCATCTCCAACGAGGAGGATGCCAAGGACGTGTTCGGCATCGAGGCCGAAGCCACCGACATCTACGGCGGCAGCCTGAACCACGAGGGCTACAAGAGCGTTGCCAAGCAGCTGGCTGACAAGTTCGGCTTCGAGAAGGTTGCCATCACCCTGCGTGAGAGCCACTCTGCCTTCGACAACGGCTGGAGCGCCATGCTGTATGATGTTGCTTCCGACGAGTACTGCTTCTCCAAGAAGTACGACCTGCACATCATCGACCGTGTGGGCGGCGGCGACAGCTTCGGCGGCGGCCTGATCTACTCCCTGCTCAGCGGCAAGTCCACCCAGGAGGCCGTGGAGTTCGCTGTGGCAGCTTCCGCTCTGAAGCACTCCATCGAGGGCGACTACAACATGGTCACCGTGGCTGAGGTGGAGAAGCTGGCCGGCGGCGACGGTTCCGGCCGTATCCAGAGATGATCTGCTTATAATCTGCAAAAATCAGGAAAAGGCAAAGCCTTTTCCTGATTTTGCTTTGAGCACATTGGTACTGACCAAGGAGTTATGTCTTGCAGACACTATCACAACGCAGACGAAAGCCCCCTGGGGCGTGTTTGTTCACGTTGTATTTTGAAACAACACAATTTCCTACTGAGTAGATATGCAGAAAATCCAGTTGGTTACGGTAAAAGAGTTATAAAAATAAGAATTTGCATACTTCTTGAATTCAACACAAACTGCCATCAGTGTTGTTCCGTTACTCGTTCTTTGCTGGTATCATAAAGCCATCAAATGAAGGAGGCAACAAGCCATGAATACAGATAAACTCTATGCAGAACAACTCGCAAACGAATATGCACCCAAGGACACCTCCAAGGTAGTCGCCCTTCGCAAGCTGGATGCAAAAGCCAAACTTCCCGCAACCGTTTTCACCTACACCTTCGGTATTATCACTGCTCTGGTAGCCGGTGTTGGGATGTGCCTTTCCATGAATGTCATCGGCAGCGGTAGCACTGCTATGTTCGTCCTCGGCGTGATTGTCGGCATTATCGGACTGCTGGGTATGGGCGTTAATTACCCCATCTACAAAAAGCTGCTGACACGGGGTAAGCAGAAATACGCCTTTGAAATCATGGAACTGGCAAAAGAAATCAGCGGGAAGTAACCAAAAAAACACGAAAGAAAGGTGGAACGATTGAATAAATCAGAAAGCAAATATTTTGCTACTGCAGCCAGAATGGACGAAGCCTTTCTGACACTTCTGGCAAAAAAGGATTTTGAGTATATTACAGTCAAAGAAATCTGTGAAGTAGCAGGGGTTAATCGCTCCACTTTCTATCTGCACTATGAAACAATATCAGATTTGCTCTCGGAGAGCGTCAGCTGTATGAACGAGCGGTTCCTTGCTTGTATGGAGAAAGATTCGGATGCCTTTTCTGCAAATCTACGGAATTGCCCGATGGATGAATTGTATCTAATTACGCCGGATTATTTAACACCTTACCTCAGTTACATTAAGAACAACAAGCGACTGTTCCGCACAGCAACAGAAAATGCGGCGGTGTTGGGGATGGATAAAAGCTATGATAGGATGCTTCGTCATGTGTTTACGCCGATTCTCGACCGCTACGGTGTACTACAGCAGGACCGGCCTTATATCATGGCCTTTTATATTCGGGGATTGATGGCTATTATCTCAGAATGGCTCAAGAACGACTGCACTGATTCCATTGCGTATATTACAGATATGATTCAGCAGTGTGTAAAAATGCCACAAAGCGAAACAACGAAATCTGTTTGATAACTACCAGCTTATTGGTCAGATAAACGTATCCACAAAAGAGATTCAGCCAGCCGGTTCTCGGCTGGCTGTTCTATATCCCCTATTTCTTCCAATGCTGCAATTGGGGCAGCCCCGCCTTCAGCTTAGCGCACCTTCCTGCCAAAATCAAGCAACTGTCTGTTGCTCTCCCCTTCCGGCTCTGTGCGGCTGTCCTCCATCTGGGCCCAGGCCTTTTTGGCCGCTTCCAGCAGGCCCTGGAACTCGGTGGAGAGGACCCGGCGCATCTGGGCATCGGCGCTGAGGGTTTTCAGATAGGTGTGGATGCTCTTGGGCTGCAAAATCTCCATGGTCTGGTCGATGCCGCCGGTGCCCAGCAGGGTGAACATCACATCCACCAGCTGGTTGCGCTCCTGGTTGGTCATGTCTGCGAACCAGGTCTTGATGGTGGCATCCAGGAAGTGGGAGCCTTCCGTCACATCCCCTACCGTGATAAAGGCGTTGCCCAGCACCTCCCAGGAATAGAGGTCGTGCTGCAAAATGCCCACGCTTTTGCTGCGGATGACGGTGAACGTCTCCTCATGCTCCAGCAGCATCCCGATCACCGAGGACTGGGGCACGTAGGTCTGGATCTTGGGCACCATGGCCAGGTATCCGGGGTCCGTCATCATTTCCTGGGTAAAGCCAGGGCCATCCTGGTTATACACCTCCAAAATCCGCTGCTGTATGGCCGGCGCCACCTTCGCTCCGGCAAAAACCGCCAGATTGCCGCCCTTGGAGTGGCCTGCCAGACGGATGGGGACATCCAAAGCGGCGGCCGCCTCCTGGACGTACTGCTGGGCCAGCCGCTGGGAGGGGATGGTCTGCTGGAAGGTCATGTTGAAATCCTCCTTCCAGCCAACCAACGTGCTGTCGGTGCCCCGGAACGCCAGCAGCATGCTGCCGTCGTCCAGCAGGAAGGTCATGGCCGCAAACTGGGTCTCCTCCTCCGGCACCAGCCGGTCCCGGTACAGGCACAGCTTGCACTGACCAAACCGGACGGAGCGGGCCGCCTCCCGGAGCAGCTCCAAATCCGTTTTCACCCGCACCCGCTGCTCCAAGTTGTCC
>X4_Red_Fox__coassemble_188_pt1 | contig 12015 bp, 12 predicted proteins | sample X4_Red_Fox__metabat2_low_PE_004 | metagenome-assembled genome bin X4_Red_Fox
ACCTTTTACAAATCCTCATATTTTGGCCACAATACGCTCAAAACCCCAGTTTTGCCTGACGCAAAACTGGGGTTTCTCGACGGTCTGCGGCAGGGAAATCCCTGCCGGTTTTTGGCATTTATCCGTATATCGCCCCGTAAACTACGTTGTTCAGCAGGGGTTGGGCCAGGAGCATGGTGGCTAGGACGATGGCGTAGAGTTCAAAACGCTCGCTGCTCTTCCAGCCTTGGATGGGCAGCCGGGGGAAGCATTTTTTGACGAGCAGGGCCAGGCAATAGCCCAGGATCGTTCCCAGGGTGTTGGTGATCAGGTCGTTGACGTCCGTTGCCCGGAAGGTGAAAATTTGCAGCAGCTCGATGGTCAGCGACAGGAAAAAGCCTTCCAGCGCAGCCTGTTTCAGGCTCCACCGCTGCCACAGCATGGGCAGGAAGAAGCCCAGCGGCACGAACAGCAGCACGTTGAGCAGGCTGTGGACCTCCCAGATGTCTTGCAGGGGAATCCAGTTGACGTTGACATCAAAGCGGATATAGGTGACACTGGGCAGTCCCACCAGCGAACACATTTCGCACAGATACAGGGCGAACAGGGTGTAAAGCAAGGTCTTTTTGACACTGTGAAACCGGACAAAGTGGCACACCAGCATCACAGGCAGAAGCACCGCCGCCCCGGTCTGCATCAGCAGTTCCAATAGCATGGGAAAACCTTCTTTCTGTCTCCGGCGGTGGCGCTTAGAACTCGCACTTCTTGGCGATGTAATCTCTCAGCTGGCTGATGGGGATGCGCACCTGCTCCATGGTGTCCCGGTCCCGGACGGTGACGCAGTCGTCGGCGGGGGTGTTCTCGTCGCCCACGGTCTGGAAGTCCACGGTGATGCACAGAGGCGTGCCGATCTCGTCCTCCCGGCGGTAGCGCTTGCCGATGGAGCCGGCATCGTCGAAGTCCACCATGAAGTCCTTCTTCAGCATTTTGTAAATTTCCTCGGCCTTGGGGCTGAGCTTCTTGGACAGGGGCAGCACCGCTGCCTTGAAGGGGGCCAGATAGGGGTGCAGCCGCAGCACGGTGCGGATGTCGGGATTGCCCTTCTTGTCCACGCCCACCTGCTCCTCGTCGTAGGCCTGGCACAGGAAGGCCAGGGCCACCCGGTCGCAGCCCAGGCTGGGCTCAATGACATAGGGGATGTAGTGCTCGTTGCGCTCCTGGTCGTAGTAGTCCAGGCTCTTGCCGGAGGCCTCCTGATGGCGGCCCAGGTCGTAGTCGGTGCGGTCGGCAATGCCCCACAGCTCGCCCCAGCCGTTGCCGAAGGGGAACTGGTACTCGATGTCGGTGGTGGCACGGGAGTAGAAGGCCAGCTCTGCCGGGTCATGGTCCCGCAGCCGCAGGGCATCCTCGGGAATGCCCAGGGAAATCAGCCAGTTCTTGCAGAAGTCCTTCCAGTAGGCGAACCACTCTAGGTCGGTGCCGGGCTGGCAGAAGAATTCGCACTCCATCTGCTCAAATTCCCGGGTGCGGAAGGTGAAGTTGCCCGGGGTGATCTCGTTGCGGAAAGCCTTGCCCACCTGGCAGACGCCGAAGGGCAGCTTCTTGCGGGTGGTGCGCTGGATGTTGGCGAAGTTGACGAAGATGCCCTGGGCAGTCTCCGGCCGCAGGTAGGCGGTGGAGGAGGAATCCTCGGTAACGCCGATCTGGGTCTTGAACATCAGGTTGAACTTGCGGATGGCGGTGAAGTGGTGCTTGCCGCAGTTGGGGCAGACCACGTCCTCGTGCTCGGCGATGAACTGGTCCATTTCGGCAAAGTCCATGGCATCCACGTTGACCTGCTTGCCGCTTTCGCTGGCGGAGATCAGCTGGTCCGCCCGCTGCCGGGAGCCGCAGCCCTTGCAGTCCACCAGGGGGTCCGAGAAGGAGCCCACGTGGCCGGTGGTGACCCAGGTGGTGGGGTTCATGATGATGGCGGCATCCAGGCCCACGTTGTAGTCGGATTCCTGGACGAATTTCTTCAGCCAGGCCTTTTTCACGTTGTTCTTGAACTCCACGCCCAAGGGGCCGTAGTCCCAAGAGTTGGCGAGGCCGCCGTAAATCTCAGAGCCGGGATAGACAAAGCCCCGGTTTTTGCAGAGATTTACAATCATATCCAGAGTTTTTTCGCTGTTTTTCATGGTATTTCCTCCAAATTGTTTGGATATTTCCGATTGAAAGATTATTATACAGGCAAATGCCCGGTAAATCAAGGGTTTTTGCAGATTTTAGCAGGGGCGGTACCGGAATTCTTCGCCCAGGTCGGCAATCATCTTCTCGTACACCAGATCGCTCAGGGCCACCGTGGTCATGCCCTGGTAGTCCTCCGGCTTCAGCACCTCCACCAGATGCAGCTGCACGTCGGTAAAGCGAAGCTTTTTCAAATCGGGCAGGATCTGCCGGGTGTTCTGAATGGTGCAGATGACAATGGGGATGTTGGTCTTCTGGGCGATTTTGAATACGCCGGGGCGGAAGGGGTGGAGCATTCCGTCCTTGCTGGTGTAGCCCTCCGGGAAGGCTCCGATGGACACCTGGTCATTTTTCACCATCTGGATGCACTTGAGGATGGTTTTCAGGGCCTGGCGGTCATTTTCCCGGTCGATGGGCTGGCAGAGGATCTTGTGCATGAATTTGCGGATGATGGGCAGCTTATAATTCTCCTTCTTGGTCAAAAAAGCCAGCTGGGACTTGCGGAAGGCATGGAGCAGGATCCCCGGGTCCGCAATAAACAGGTGGTTGCACACCAGCAGGAAGCGGCCCTCTTTCGGAGTCTTTTCCAGTCCCTGGGTATGCAGGCGCACCAGAGCGCCGTTCATAATGGCCTCGATGAACACATACATCACCCGGCGGTAAAAGGGGCTGTCCTGCTCCTGGGGTTTGTCCAGATCCACAGGAAAGCAGATGATGCCAAGAAACACCACCGCCAGCACCACCAGCGCCAGGAAGTACCCCGCAAACAGCACCGGCAGCAGCCAGAGTGTGGCCGGCCCAAAGGCCACCGTCGCCCCGGCGGCAGCCGCAGATGCCAGGGCAAAAATACGAAACAGCATAAATTCCCTCCAATTTCCGTAATACACCTATTATACTTCCCTTTTTTCGCCAAAACAAGGGAAAATTCTCACCAAATAGTTTTTTTGCAAAGGGCTGGAAATTGGGACAATCAACTGTTATAATGGTAGGGTCTTTCCCCGGCGGGGCTTTCTCGCCGGGAATCCGAACCTCTGGGAGGAATTTTATGAAACTTCTTCGCAGCCGCCCGGTATTTTGGGCGGTGGTGCTGAGCCTGGGCGCCGTGGGCGGCGCTCTTCGGCTGGGGACCTTCGGCCCCGCCATGGACGAAAAGGGCCTGCTGCTTTATACCCACCCCATGGTGCTGGGGCTGCTGGCGTGTACCCTGGCTGCACTGGGCCTGAGCCTGGTGCTTTCCTGGAAATCCGGCGGGTCTGACCGATTCCAGGATAATTTTCCCCCGTCCCGGCTGGCGGCGGTGGGCCACTGCATCCTGGCGGTGGGCATTTTCTCTACAGCCCTGCTGGAGCAGGCCAAGGTGGGCGGCTGGCTGGGCATGGTCTGGCAGGTGCTGGGGCTGGCGGCTCCCATCTATCTGGGGCTGGCGGGATATGCCCGGTATCTGGGCCGGCCGGCTTGCCTGTTCACCCACATGACCCTGTGCCTGTACTTTGTGTTCCATGTGGTGAACCAGTACCGCACCTGGAGCGCCGACCCTCAGCTGACGGACTATCTGTTCGCCCTGATGGCCAGCATCAGCTTGATCCTATTTTCCTATTACCACACCGCCTTCGATGTGGATGCCGGAAAGCGGCGGCCGATGCTGTTCTGGGGGCTGATGGGCATTTACCTGTGCCTGAGCAACCTGACCCACACCGAGGAGCCGCTGATTTACCTCACCGGGGCCATTTGGATGGCCACCAACCTGTGCGCTCTGGAGCCGGTGCCCCAGCCGGAATCCCAGCCGCCCCAAAACCAGCCGCCCCAGGAGGTATCCCATGTATCTGCCTGAGCCGGTCCTGGACTGCCTGAACGCTCTGGAAGGGGCGGGCTTTGCCGCCTACGCAGTGGGGGGCTGTGTGCGGGATGCCTGTCTTGGCCAGCAGGCCCAGGACTTCGACCTGTGTACCGCCGCCCTGCCGGAGCAGATCCAGCAGGTTTTCGCCGGGCACCGCCTGGTGCTGGCCGGGGTGAAGCACGGCACGGTGGGGGTGGTCACCCCCATGGGCGTGATTGAAATTACCACCTTCCGCTCGGAAGGAGACTATCTCGACAACCGCCATCCCCAGTGGGTCCGGTTCGTTGCGGATATCGACCAGGATCTGGCCCGCCGGGACTTCACCATCAACGCCATGGCCTACGCCCCGGGCCGGGGCTTTGCCGACCCCTTCGGCGGCCGGGAGGATCTATCCCGCCGGCAGCTGCGCACCGTGGGGGACCCAGCCCGGCGCTTCGGGGAGGATGCCCTGCGGATCCTCCGGGGGCTGCGGTTTGCCGCCCGGTATGATTTGACCATCCATCCCGACACCTGGCAGGCCATGTGCGCCCAGGCCCCGCTGCTGGACAATCTGGCCCGGGAGCGGGTATTCGAGGAGCTGTGCAGGCTGCTGCCCCTGCTCACCTGGCAGCGGACGGTGGCCTACGGCCCCATTCTGGCCGCCGCCATCCCGGAGCTGAAGCCCCTGCTGGGCTTTGACCAGCACAGCCCCCACCACGCCTATGATTTGTTCACCCATGTGGCCCATGTGGTAGAGGCGGTGCCGCCGGAACTGCCGCTGCGGTGGGCGGCGCTGCTCCACGACATCGGCAAGGTGCCCACCTTTACCCAAGACGAAACCGGCCGGGGCCACTTCTATGGCCACGCCGCCGTGGGAGCGGAGCTGGCCCGGCAGGTGCTGCTGCGGCTGAAAGCCCCCACCGCCCTGCGCACCCAGGTGGAGGCCCTGATTGCCGGACACATGACCCGGCTGGAGCCGGACAAAATCGCCCTGCGCCGCCAAATCCGCCGCCGTGGCTGGGACTACGTTCAAGCCATGCTGGCGCTGCAAGCGGCGGATATGGGCAGCAAAGGCACCGGGCTCCCGGAAGAAATGGAAGTTTTCGATGAAATTCAGGAGAAATTGCAGGAAATCGCCCAGGAGGATGCCTGCCTGAGCCTGAAAGACCTGGCGGTAAACGGCCACGATTTGCAGGCGCTGGGCCTGACAGGCCGGGACATCGGCAGCACCTTAAACCGGCTGCTGGACCAAGTGGTGGCGGAACAGCTGCCCAACCAGCGCCAGGCGCTGCTGGAGGAAGTCCGGCGGCAGAAGGAGGACACATGAAAAAACGATTGCTGGCACTGCTTTTGCTGACGGCTCTGCTGCTGGCCGGATGCGGCGCACCCGCTGCCCCGGAACCGGGAGCGGGGTTGGAAGTCCACTTCCTGGACGTGGGCCAGGCTGACTGCATTTTGGTGTCCAGCGCAGGAGAATACCTGCTGATCGACGGCGGAAACCGGGAGGACAGCCGGCTGGTGGTGTCCTATTTGCAGGAATTGGGCGTTCAGGAGCTGGAAGGGGTGGTGTGCACCCACCCCCACGAGGACCATGTGGGCGGCCTGCCGGGTGTGCTGGCGGTCTATCCCACCCATGGGGTGTATGCCCCCTCCAAAACCTACGCCTCCAAGGTATATGACGATTTTCTCTACTACACCGACCAGCAGGGGCTGGACGTGACCATCCCAGCACCTGGGGACACCTTGACCGTGGGCCAGGCAACCCTGACGGTGCTGGGGCCGGTGAGAGCCTACGCCGAAACCAACGACACCTCTCTGGTGCTGCGGCTGGACTACGGGGACACCCGGTTCCTGTTCACCGGGGACATGGAAACGGCGGCGGAGACGGACATGGCGGACTACTGGGCCGACACCCCGGGGGCCTTGGATGTGGATGTGCTGAAAGTGGGCCACCACGGCTCCGACACCTCCACCGGCTACCGGCTGCTCCACGAAACCACCCCCGCTCAGGCTGTGATCAGCGTGGGCACGGGCAACACCTACGGCCACCCCCATGAGGAGCCCCTGAGCCGCCTGGAGCAGGCCCAAGTGGAGGTGCTGCGCACGGATTTGCTGGGCACCATCGTGGCCCGATCCGACGGAAAGCATGTACATTTCACCTGGGAAAACACCCAAAACCAGCCCCAAATCCCCCAGGGCCAGGGCTTCATCGGCAACGTAAGCTCCAAAAAATTCCACACCCCCACCTGCCCCAACCTCCCCGCCCCAAAAAATCAGGTATCCTTTGAAACCTACCAGCAAGCCATGGATGCCGGCTACACCCCCTGCGGCAACTGCTTGGGGAATTGAGCGGAGCAAATTGGACTTGGCAGAACGAAAAGGAGAAAAGCTACGAAAGCAATGCTTACAAGTTCGCTTGGCGGGGCCAGCAAGGTGAACGGCATCCGAGTTCCGTCCATGTTGATTCAGGATAATGGATTGCTGGATAACCTAAAATCAATCTGGATTGCAGATGCAAATGTGCTGATCATTTCCGCCGATCCAAGTGACTATGAAAAAAACGATTGTGTCTGCGCTTGCCTAAAAGAATCCCTGCCTATGAGCGGCTTAAGCATTTCCCACATTGACAAGTGTGACGAACGGAATCCAAGTGTGATAGATTCTTTGGACCACGTCGATGTGCTTATTTTGGCAGGCGGCCATGTTCCGTCACAAAATAGGTTTTTGGAACAGCTTCACTTGAAAGAACGGTTATCCGGCTATCACGGAATCCTTGTTGCTTGGAGTGCAGGCTCTATGAATTGCGCAGATACCGTGTATGCCGGCCCGGAGTTAGAGGGCGAGGCGATTGACCCTCTGTATAAGCGGTGGCTGCCCGGATTGGGATTAACAGATATCAACATCTTTCCGCATTTCCAGAGCCTTAATGACGATTACCTGGACGGCCTGCGGTTAATCGAGGACATTACCTATGCGGATAGTGTTGATCACGAAATTCTTGCGCTGAATGACGGAAGTTATATCATGCTTGAAGATGAAAAAACAACACTATACGGAGAAGCATATAGGATTAAAGACCGCCAGCAGTGGAAGATTTGTAACGACGGGGAATCGATCCCCTTATAAGAGCAAACGCCCCCAGTTTTGCCCGACACAGAACTGGGGCTGTTTTACAGTTTTGCTCCAATCCCCTCCAGTTCTACCGGGGGGAATAAAGAAAGTTTAGCATATGAAAAGCACAATCTCCGATGATAAATATGTTAGATAACTGGATATGGTATCATCCGAAACCGCTGAGACATGGCGGGCAGCCTCGGTTTGACGAGGACATTAGATTCTGCTGCATGCTTGCATTTGATAAGCGGATGTGACATGATAGGAACATAATGCACGCCCAGGGAGAAAAACAAATTATACACTTGCAGTCTGCAAAAACTGTCAAAAGGGATTTTGGACGCCTTTGTATACTTAGCTCTGCCCTTTTTCTACCACCTACCCCTCCAGCTCCCGGCGGAGCTTTTCCAGGGCACGTTTTTCCATGCGGGATACGTAGCTGCGGCTGATGCCGGTGGCTAGGGCTACCTCCCGTTGGCGCTGGGGAGGGTGGCCGTCCAGGCCGTAGCGCAGGCGAAGCACCTGCTGCTCCTGCTCCGTCAAGCATCGCTGCATGGCCTGCCGCAGCTGTCCCGCCAGCTCCCGGGCGCAAATCTGCTCCGTCAGATCCGAGTCCTCTCCAATCACATCCATCAGCTGCAGCGGCGCTCCGTCGCTCCCGGTTTCGATGTAGTCCGACAGGGATACATCCTGGGCAGACTTCCGCTGGGAACGAAAGTGCATACGGATTTCATTTTCAATACACCGGGCCGCATAGGTGGCCAGCCGTGCCCCCTTGCCGGCATCGAAGGTCTGAATACCCTTGATAAGACCGATGGTCCCAATGGAAATCAAGTCCTCCTGATCTGCGGATTGGGCGTAGTATTTCTTGCAGGGTTGGCGCTTGCAGGATAATTTTTCGGGTTGTAAATTGCCTCGTATTTTTGCCCCAGTTTTAGAAAAATCTCCAAATGGATGTCCTCTTTGGTGCTTTCCTTTTTGACGATGACCTTATCCAGAATGGTGGCGACCAACGCAGACTGGATGCCCTCGGAAAAATCCAGCTCCTTTTCCAAAGCCTTTCGGATTTCATCGATGTCCAAATCCTTTTCCGCTGCTTGCAGCTGCTCCTGCGCAATGGCTGCCAACTGGGCTTCCAGCTGCAGCAGCTGCTGGTTGCAGGTGTCGTTGCGAACCTTGAATTCGGTGATGTCGATAGCACCGGCAATCTGCAAATCCAAAATCCGATCCTTTCGGGCATGGAGAGCCTCTATGTCGGATTGGATCTTACTTCGCAGTTTGCCATAGTCCACCTCTTTCGGTACATTGACCAGTACCGTTACCAGAGAATCGATGATGGACTGCTTATCCTTCACCAGCTCTGTGAAAATCTGTCCCAGAATCGCATCCAGCTCACAGCTTCGGATCTGGGGTGAGGAACAGGCATTACCGCCGTAGGTTCGATAGATTTTGCACTGCCACGCTTCCTCATCGCCACTCTTTTTCTTCAGCACATGGCGGTGGTAGGTGGTTCCGTGTTCCTCACAGATGATTTTGCAGCTGTAAGGATACCGGTTGTGGTAGGATTCTCCGCTGCTTTTGGACATAACTTCGCTTCTCCTCTCTTTGTAAAGGGCATTGGCCCGATCCCACAATTCTTCCGAAACGATGGGGGGAATGTTGGGGTCTGGGTATGTAACCCATTCGCTTTCATCTAAGAAGGCTTTTTTCTTGGTGCGGTAGTCCATGCTCTGGGTCTTGTTGCCGCAGTACCAGCCCTTGTATTTGGGATTTTCCAGCATGTGCCGGATGGTCAGGGTGTTGAAGTCATTGCCCTCCCGGCTGGTGTAGCCCATTTCCCGGAGCTTTTTGGAAATGGAGCGGGTACCCAGCCGCTGGTTGCCGTAGAGGTCAAAGACGGTGCGGACGATCGCCGCTTCCTCCTCGTTGATGGTCATGACACAGTCCTTTTTGTCATAGCCATAGAGCTTATCGTTGCCCAGCACCCGGCCGTTTTTGATGGACTGCCGAAAGCCAAATTTGACCCGTTCGGAGAGCTTGCGGACTTCGTCCTGGGCAACACCTGCCATGATGATCAGCCGGAACTCGCTGTCCGTATCCAGGGTGTTGATGTTGTCATTCTGAAAAAACACGCCTACATTATAGTCCAGTAGCTCCTGGGTATATTGGATGGAGTCCAATGTGGAACGGGAAAAGCGGGAAATTTCCTTGGTGATAACGAAATCGAACAGTCCTGCCTTGGCATCCCGGATCATCCGGTTAAAATCGTCACGATTTTTCGTGCTGGTGCCGGAGATACCCTCGTCTACATACCCCGGCACGAACTTCCAGTTTTTCTTGCTTTGGATCAGCTCGGTGTAGTGTTTCACCTGGTTTTCCAGAGAATTCAGCTGCTCATCCTGATCCGTTGATACACGGGCATAAAAAGTCACCCGTAAGGGAAGATCAAAAATCGACCTTCCCATTCGCATTTCCCCACGAATTTTACGAATATCCATTTTCTGCCTCCTTTCCGTCGTCCCCAGCATAGCAGAAAATGTCCGGCCAGTCCAATGTGCCAAGGATTTTCTCTCGTGATTTGTCGTGAACATCCTGCGTAATCAGGTTTTTATCCAAAAGCGTCTGCAATAATACGCACATCATATCCTGCGGAACCTTCTTCATCTGCACTCACCTCGTATTACCTTATGATGCTGATCTTTTTTCATGCGCACGTCAACGTTTCTGTGGAGTGTTGACGTTTGCACTGGTAATCCCCCAGGAGTTCCAGGGTTGTCTCCTGAGTTCGGGGGGGTGTAGCTTTTGGATAGCACCGGGAAATTGGAACCCCTGAATCAAGGAGATCTGCAATCCCAGCCCGTTTCCGCATCTGTGTCCACAAACCGAAAAATGGGTTTGTGACCGCAGATCCAGAAACGCAAAAAATCCCACAGCCTATCCTCCCAAAAGGAGAGGAAAAACAAGACACGAAAAACCATTGCAAATACTGCTCTTTTTGCTATTCAGCGAACCAATGGTAAAACCCGGTTTTATGTTTTCCAAGCCTCGGTCGCGGATTCGATTCCCGTACCTTGCTCCAAAAGATCGTTATCCTGATAACGGTCTTATTTTGTCTTGCACATCGGTAGAAAATGTACAGAAGGGGACCTGCCTTAAAAGCAGATCCCCTTTTTCAACTTATTGAATAGCGTTATAGATATCCAGTTTCAGTTCTTCATCCAAATCGTATGTTCCACCCATAATAGCAATCATTATTCTGAGCAGGAGGTCCTTATCGATCTTTCCTGCGGCAACGTGATAACTGATATTTTCCATCTCCAGCATGAAGGATTGCGCAATTGCCATATAACCGTTCAGTAGCAAAAAAAGAGTCGAGAGAGTTATCGCAAGGCGTTTGTTTCCATCTGCAAAACAGTGAAACTCACAGACACAGAAAAATAAGTGAGTTAATTTCTCTTCAAACGTAGGATAGTAATCATCATTTTGGATATTTTGCAGAACACTCTCTAATCTGCCGAGGTCAAAATGTTCCAGTGTTCCACCGCCACTATACTGAATTGTTTTTGCATGGGTCTCCTTTGCTTGATCTAGCGTGATGTAATGGATATTATGCATTTAATCACGCTCCTTCAAGCGTCGAAGCACTTCACTATTCTCTTGCATCAGCCGTTCTAATTCATCGCCAGTAGCCCCAAGGAATTTCTGATACTCATCCTTATCTAGCGGCTGAATATACTCAGCCAGTTGATAGTGGAAAGCATCGCGCAAGGCCATATCGCGACTCGCCATTTTAATGCGTCCTTGTTGAATGAGGGGCTTCCACAACGCCATACGCTCAAAGCGTCTGAATAGTGCTTCCACTTCTCTACGAAACAAAACACGGCCTAGCCGTTCTGATTCCAGTCGGATTGCTTCTGCCAATCCGCTCTCATAAGCAGCAATAATGTTCAGAATTTCACTGTAGAATGTGTCGCGAACATTATCGCTAGCCTTGAGATCAAGAATCTTCTTATATTCCTTTGCGCGCTCCTTGAAAATACTCACGTAGATCAAATCTGTGAAATGTGCATATTTGAAACGGTCCTCTTCTACGTAATTTTTCAGTGCGTCTGTGAATTGTCTGCGATAATTATCCTCCTGAAGAGAGGAATATACAAAATCTTTATCTCGCTGGTTGATATATTTCGTACCGCCACCTGTTTTGCGGTTGATCAGATCAATCACCACATCGAGCATCATCTGTCGTAATGCTCGCGCACGATCACTTTCTGAAATCAACATTGCCAAATTTAGGAAGGCACGGAAATCGAAGACACCTAGCTGACGAATTTTGTTAAGGACATTAATGTCCTTATCAAAACTGTCTTTGGCAGCATCGATAAAACTTTTCAATCGCTTTCCGCGCAATACCTCGTAGCCGTTTTGAGTTAATTCCTCAGTGTTTTGCTCAATGTATCGACCAATCGTACGAACATCCACCTCAAAGAAATCTGCAACCGTTTCTCGAGTTATATAGTACTTTCCTTCCCACTCGATTCCTTCGATTCCTGCCTTGCTGTGAATTTCTTCAATTGCCAAATCATTGTTCAGAATATTTTGCCTATCTAAACGAGACGTGGTTAAATCCTTTGTCATATAGACCTCCCACAAATACAATTGCACTATTAAGCTTATTTTACGGAGTTTTCATCGTTTCGTCAAGTAATTATTGCTTTATGGCAGACAGAGCTAGAGAAACAACCACCTTCTCTGCAGCTATCGCTAAGGTGTCCAATTTTGAACAAAAAGACTGTGGGATTTTCATTATGCCACACTCATTGGAACGGGGTATCATTCGTGCGTCACACACTGCTGCGGCGGGCTTTTTCGGAACACTCACC
>X4_Red_Fox__coassemble_194_pt1 | contig 11516 bp, 7 predicted proteins | sample X4_Red_Fox__metabat2_low_PE_004 | metagenome-assembled genome bin X4_Red_Fox
TATTTGTCATCTTTTTTTCGCTTTTTTCCCGGGTTCTACTATTGATTCGCATCCAGAGGGGGAGGCAAGGGCGGCAGGGCCGCCGTTAGTCACAAAACTCTGCCAGGCAGCGTTCGTAGGCGGCTACCGGGTCGGCGGCGGCGGTGATGGGGCGGCCTACCACGATGTAGTCAGAGCCGATGGCCTTGGCGGCGGCGGGGGTCATGACCCGCTTCTGGTCGCCCACATCCCCGTCGGCAAAGCGGACACCGGGGGTGATGGTGAGGAAGTCCTTGCCGCAGCGGTCGTGGACCTTGCCGGCTTCCAGGGGGGAGCACACAATGCCGTCCAGACCGGCATTCTTGGCAGTCTCGGCATAGTGCATCACCACCTGGTCGATGGGCTCGTGAATCAGCAGATCCCGCTCCATGGACTCCTGGTCGGTGGAGGTCAGTTGGGTCACGGCAATCAGCAGGGGACGGCTGCCGTCAGGCCGGGTCAGACCTTCCACAGCGGCCTGCATCATGGCGGTGGTGCCGGCGGCGTGGAGGTTGGTAATGTCCACATCCAGGTTGGACAGCACGGCCATGGCCTTTTTCACGGTGTTGGGAATGTCGTGGAGCTTCAGATCCAGGAAAATCTTATGTCCCCGGGCCTTGATCTGCCGGACAATGCTGGGGCCTTCGGCATAGTACAGCTCCATGCCGATCTTCACGAAGGGCTTGCGCCCGGTGAACTTGTCCAGGAAGGCAAAGGTTGCCTCCGCAGAAGAAAAATCACATGCTACAATTACGTCCTTACCCATATTACTGTGCGCCTCCTATAATATCTGTCAAATTTTGAATTCCATATTTTTCCATAACCCGGGGCAGGTCCTGAATGATGTCACGGCAGGCGAAGGGATTGACCAGGTTGGCCGCACCCACTTCTACAGCGGCAGCACCGGCCAGCATTATCTCGATCACATCCTCGGCGCTGCTGACACCGCCCATGCCCACCACGGGGATGTTCACAGCCTTGGCCACCTGATAGACCATCCGCACCGCCACCGGGAAGATTGCCGGGCCGGAGAAGCCGCCCATGGTGTTGGCGATCACCGGCTTGCGGTGGCGCAGGTCGATGCGCATGCCCAGCATGGTGTTGATCAGGCTGATGCCGTCGGCACCGGCATCCTCACAGGCTTTGGCGATGGCCACAATGTCCGTAACATTGGGCGAGAGCTTCACGATCACCGGCTTTTTGGTGACGGCCTTCACCGCCCGGGTGACCTGGGCGGCAGCCTCCGGCTGGGTGCCGAAGCTCATGCCGCCGCCGTGGACGTTGGGGCAGGAGACATTGACCTCCAGCCAGCCCACCTGCTCCTGCTGGTCCAGCAGCTGGCAGGTGTAGGCGTAGTCCTCCACGCAGAAGCCGGAGACGTTGGCCATCACCGGCTTGTGGAAGCAGGCACGGAGCTTGGGCAGCTCCTCGGCAATCACCTTTTCTACGCCGGGATTCTGCAAGCCCACGGCGTTGATCATGCCCGCCGTGCACTCGGCGATCCGGGGCGTGGGATTGCCGAAGCGAGGGTCCTTGGTGGTGCCCTTGAAGGAGAAGGTGCCCAGGCAGTTGATGTCATATAACTCGGCAAATTCATAGCCGAAGCCGAAGGTGCCGGAAGCGGGAATCACTGGGTTGTCCAGGGGGATGCCGCACAGATTGACGCTTAAGCCTGCCATAGAATTTCCTCCTTCTTCATCACGGGGCCTTCCTTGCAGATGCGCTTGTAGCCGGTGAGGGTCTTGCAGGAGCAGCCCATGCAGGCCCCGAAGCCGCAGCCCATCCGCTCCTCGAAGCTCATCTGGCCGGAGGTGGCGGTGGCACGGTAGACGGCCTTCAGCATGGGCTCCGGGCCGCAGGTGTAGAAATAGCTGTAGGATTCCGGCAGGGCATCGGTGACGAAGCCCTTTTTGCCGTAGCTGCCGTCCACCGTGGTGACGGTGACGGTGCAGCCCAAGGCCCGGAACTGTTCTGCGTAAAAAATTTCGGACTGGGTGTTAAAGCCCAGAATCACGTGGACGGACTTGCTCTGGGCCAGCAGACATTTTGCCAGATGGTACAGTGGGGGCACGCCCACGCCGCCGCCCAGCAGCACGGGATTTTCTCCGGAGAGGGTCAAATCGTAGCCGTTGCCCAGGCCGGTGAGAATGTCCAGGGTCTCGCCGGGGGCCATGGAGGACATGGCCTCGGTGCCCTTGCCCACCACCTTGTACACCAGTGTCAGGGTGGTGCCGTCGTAGTCACACACGGAAATGGGCCGGCGCAGGAATTTGCCGGAGAGCTGAATGTTGACGAACTGACCGGGGGCGGTGATGGCGCTGGTGTCCCCGGCGAGGACCATCTCATAGACGCTGTCCGTCAGGGGCGTATTGCGCTGGATGGTGAAAATACTCTGTTTCATGGAAACCTCCCTGGCTGCGGCCAATCAGGCATCGATGGTGGAAATGGTGAGGGTCGTCTCCTCCAGCACGTCCAGCAGCACCTTGATGGTGTCCAGAGCGGTGAACAGGGTCACGTTGTGCTCCGTGGCGATCTGGCGGATCTGGATGCCGTCGTTTTCGTTGGCACCGGGGTCCCGGGTGTTGATGACATAGGCGATGTGGCCCTGGCGCAGAGCGTTGGGGATCTCGTTGCTGCCGTCGCTGATTTTGCCCAGAGCGTGGGTGCGGATGCCGTTGCGCTTGAGGAACATGGTGGTGCCGATGGTGGCCTCGATGTTAAAGCCCAGCTGGTAGAACCGGCGGATGAGGGGCAGAGCCTCCTCCTTGTCCTTGTCGGCGATGGTGCACAGCACGGTGCCGTAGTTTTGCAGCTTCATGCCGGAGGCCTGCAGGGCCTTGTACAGGGCACGGGTCATGGTCTTGTCGTAGCCGATGGCTTCGCCGGTGGACTTCATCTCCGGAGACAGGTAGGCATCCAGGCCCCGGATCTTGTTGAAGGAGAACACGGGGGCTTTGACGTACCAGCGCTCCTTCTCGTCGGGATAGATGTCGAAGAAGCCCTGCTCTTTCAGGCTCTTGCCCAGGATCACCTCCGTGGCGATATCCGCCAGGGAGTAGCCGGTGGCCTTGCTCAGGAAGGGCACGGTGCGGGAGGAACGGGGATTGACCTCGATGATGAACACGTTGTCCTGGTCATCCACAATGAACTGGATGTTGAACAGGCCCACGATGCCGATGCCGAGACCCAGCTTCTTGGCGTATTGCAGGATGATGCCCTTGACCTTGTTGGAGATGGAGAAGGGGGGATACACGGAGATGGAGTCGCCGGAGTGAACGCCGGTGCGCTCCACCAGTTCCATGATGCCGGGGACGAACACATCCCGGCCGTCGCAGATGGCATCGATCTCCACTTCCCGGCCCTGGATGTACTTGTCCACCAGCACGGGCTTGTCCTCGTCGATTTCCACGGCGGTGCGCAGGTAGTGGCGCAGCTGGTTCTCGTTGGCCACGATCTGCATAGCCCGGCCGCCCAGCACGAAGCTGGGCCGCACCAGCACGGGGTAGCCGATTTCCTGGGCGGCGGCGATGCCGTCTTCCAGATTGGTCACGGCCTTGCCCTTGGCCCGGGGGATGTTCAGCTCGTTCAGCAGGTTTTCAAAGGCGTTGCGGTCCTCAGCCCGGTCGATGGCGGCGCAGTCGGTGCCGATGATCTTCACCCCCAGGTCGGTCAGGGGCTGGGCCAGGTTGATGGCGGTCTGGCCGCCCAGGGAGGCGATGACACCCTCCGGCTGCTCGAAGGCGATGATGTTCATCACGTCCTCGGGAGTCAGCGGCTCGAAGTACAGCTTGTCGGCGGTGGTATAGTCGGTGGAGACGGTTTCGGGGTTGTTGTTGATGATGATGGCCTCGTAACCGGCATTTTTGATGGTCATGACCGCATGGACGGTGGAGTAGTCAAATTCCACGCCCTGGCCGATGCGGATGGGGCCTGCGCCCAGCACCACGATCTTCTTCCGGTCGGTGTGACGGGAGGCGTTTTCGCCGGTGTAGGAGGAGTAGAAGTAGGGGATATAAGCCCCGGTGTGGCAGGTGTCCACCATTTTGAAGGCGGGGAAGATGTGGTTTTCCTTACGCAGGTTGTACACATCCAGCTCCTTCTGCTTCCACAGCCGGGCGATGAACTTGTCGCCGAAGCCCATTTTCTTGGCTTCCAGCAGCACCTGGGTGTCGCCGACACTGCGGCGCAGCAGGTTCTCCATGTCCACGATCTTCTGGATGGATTCCAGGAAGAAGGGAGTGATCTGGGTGATTTCGTGGATCTGGGCCACGGTAGCACCCCGGTAGAACAGCTCCGCAATGGCGAAGATGTTGTCGGAGCGGAACTGGCTGATGTATTCCAGCAGCTCCTCAGTGGGCATATCGTCAAACTTGGGCAGATGGATGTGGTTGGCGCCGATTTCCAGGGAGCGGATGCCCTTGAGCAGGGCTTCCTCCAGGTTGGAGCCGATGCCCATAACCTCGCCGGTGGCCTTCATCTGGGTGCCCAGCAGGTTGGTGGCGGAGGCGAACTTGTCGAAGGGGAACCGGGGCAGCTTGGCGATCACATAGTCCAGCTTGGGCTCGAAGGCGGCGTTGGTGTTGGCGATCTTGATTTCCTCCAGCTCCATGCCCACGGCGATTTTGGCGGTGACCCGGGCAATGGGATAGCCGGAGGCCTTGGAAGCCAGGGCGGAGGAGCGGGACACCCGGGGGTTGACCTCAATGAGGTAATATTCGGAGGTGTGGGGATTCAGAGCAAACTGGACGTTGCAGCCGCCCTCGATCTTCAGCTCCTTGATGAGCTTGATGGCGGAGTCGTTGAGCATCTTCTCGTCGTGCTTGCTCAGGGTCATAATGGGGGCCACCACCAGGCTGTCGCCGGTGTGGACACCCACGGGGTCGATGTTCTCCATGCCGCAGATGGTGATGGCGTGGTCGGCGGAGTCCCGCATGACCTCGAACTCGATCTCCTTGTAGCCCTTGACGGACTTTTCAATCAGCACCTGATGGACAGGGGACAGGGCGAAGGCGTTGAGGCCCACTTCCATCAGCTCTTCTTCGTTGTAGGCGAAGCCGCCGCCGGTGCCGCCCAGGGTGAAGGCAGGCCGCAGCACCACGGGATAGCCGATGCGTTCAGCTGCTGCCTTGGCTTCCTCAATGGAGTAGGTGATTTCCGAGGGGATCACCGGCTCGCCGATGGACTGGCACAGCTCCTTGAACAGCTCCCGGTCCTCAGCCCGCTCGATGGACTCGCTGGAAGTGCCCAGCAGCTTCACCCGGCACTCTTTCAGAACGCCCTTCTTTTCCAGCTGCATGGCCAGGTTCAGGCCGGTCTGGCCGCCGATGCCGGGGATGATGGCGTCGGGCCGCTCATAACGGATGATTTTGGCCACATATTCCAGGGTCAGCGGCTCCATGTAGACCTTGTCGGCGATCATGGTGTCGGTCATAATGGTGGCGGGGTTGGAGTTGCACAGCACCACCTCGTAGCCCTCTTCCTTCAGGGCCAGGCAGGCCTGGGTGCCGGCGTAGTCAAACTCCGCCGCCTGGCCGATGACGATGGGGCCGGAGCCGATGATGAGGATTTTCTTGATGTCTGTTCTCTTTGCCATATTGGGATGTCCTCCAGTTTCTTGATATATAGGAATGGTTAGAAAGGTAAAAAAGGTTACGGCGCTTGGTAGACCAGCCGGCCGCCGCAGACGGTGGCCAGGCACTTGCCCTGGACACGCCACCCGGAGAAGGGGGAGGCTTTGCCCTGAGAAGCAAAATCCGCCGGGTCAACGGTGTAAGTGCTGTCCAGGTCCCACACGCTGTAATCAACGCCCAGGCTCAGACCGAAGCGCTTCCGGGGATTCACGGCCATTACCTCCACCAGCCGGTCCAGGCTGAGGATGCCGGGCTTGACCAGGTAGGTGTACAGCACGGGGAAGGCGGTTTCCAGCCCCACCACGCCGAAGGCGCTCTTTTCCAGGCCCCGGCTTTTCTCCTCAGCGGAGTGGGGGGCGTGGTCGGTGGCGATCATGTCGATGGTGCCGTCCAGCAGTCCTTCCACCAGGGCTTCCCGGTCGGCGGGGCTGCGCAGGGGCGGATTCATTTTGAACCGGCCGTCCTCTTGCAGCATGGTGTCGTCCATCAGCAGGTAATGGGGGCCGGTTTCGCAGGTCACGTCCAGGCCCTGGGCCTTGGCCTTGCGAATCAGATCCACGCTCTCCTTGGTGGAGATGTGGCACACGTGGTAGGCGCAGCCGGTCTGGGCTACCAGCTCCAGATCCCGGGCAATGGGGCCCCATTCGCTTTCGGAGCAGATGCCCCGGTGGCCGTGGGTGCGGGCGTACTGCCCATCGTGGATATAGCCGCCGTGAAGCAGGGAATTGTCCTCGCAGTGGGCCACGATGATTTTGCCAAGAGCCTTGGCCTGGGTCATGGCGGTTTTCATCAGCTCGGTGCTCTGCACGCCCCGGCCGTCGTCGGAAAATCCGGCGGCGTGGGGGGCCATGCCCACCAGGTCCGCCAGGGTCTGGCCCTGCTGGCCCAGGGTGATGGCACCGTAGGGATAGACATGGATGCTGGCGCTGCGGTCGATCAGCTCCTGCTGGAGCGCCAGATTCTGGGGCGTGTCCGGCACCGGGTTCAGGTTCGGCATGGTGCATACGGCGGTGTAGCCGCCCCGGGCAGCGGCAGCGCAGCCGCTGGCGATGGTTTCTTTATAAGAAAAGCCCGGCTCTCGGAAATGCACATGCACGTCACAAAAGCCGGGGAAAACCACACAATTGGGGGAGGAAAACACGGAAGCCAGGGAAGAAATAGAGGCACTGATGCCAGATGCAAACACGCTTCCCAGGGAAGAAGAGATTACCTTTGCCTTCATCTGCTCGGTCATAGTTGTCTCCTTTCGTAGTTGGGAAATGCTCAAAAAAACATCCTGCCGAAGCGGCAAGATGGCTATGCGGCAAGCCGCTTTATCGCTGGACTATATGTATCTTAGCAATTATACCACGCCCCCGATTCCTTGTCAAGGGAAAAAACGCCGGAAGGGAGATGGGGCTTTTTCAAAGACGAGGGCCGTGCCGCTTTTGGCGGCACGGCCTGTTTTAGAATGGTTACAGTTCCACGTCCAGCTTGGAAACCACAGCGGCGCAGCGGGGGCACAGGCCCTCGGCGTTGGCCTGCTGGCTGTGCATCCAGCAGCGGGGGCACTTGGCACCCTTGGCTTCGGACACACCGATAGTCAGGGCGGGGAAGTTGACACCCTGGCCGACCTCAGCGCCGTCCTCCGGCTCTGCCCAGTCGCAGGTGGAGACGATGCAGATCTCTGCCAGATTCACGCCCTGGCAGGCGTTTTTCAGGCTCTCGTCGTCGGTGCGCAGGGTCACGTGGGCTTCCAGTGCCTTGCCGATGCGCTTGTCGGCCCGGGCCTTTTCCAGAATGCCGTTCACATCCTGGCGCAGCTTCATAACGGTGGCCCACTTGTCCATGGCGGCCTGGTCCAGAGCATAGGCGGAGAAATCCTCAGGCATCTGGTTCAGCAGCACGTTGCGGCTGTCGTCGCCGGTGCGGTGGGGCATAGCCTGCCAGATCTCGTCGCAGGTAAAGGCCAGAATGGGGGCAAAGACCTTGGCCATGGCATCGAGGATCAGGAACAGGGCGGTCTGAGCGGAGCGGCGGCGCAGGCCGTTCTTCTCCTCGCAGTACAGCCGGTCCTTCAGGATGTCCAGATAGAAGCTGGACAGCTCCACCACGCAGAAGTCGTTGATGGCGTGGGTCACCAGATGGAATTCATACCCGTTGTAAGCCTTCCGGCAGAACTTCACCAGGGCATCCAGCTTGGTCAGCGCCCACTTGTCCAGCTCCTCCATCTGCTCAGCGGGAACCAGATCGTCCGGGTCAAACTCGTTCAGGTTGCCCAGGCAGTACCGGGCGGTGTTGCGGAATTTCAGGTAGTTCTGGGAAATCTGCTTGAACAGCTCCTTGGAGCAGCGCACGTCTGCATGGTAGTCAGAGGAGGCAGCCCACAGGCGGATGATGTCGGCGCCGAAGTCCTTGATGATGTCCGCAGGGTCCACGCCGTTGCCCAGAGACTTGTGCATGGTCCGGCCCTGGGCATCCACGGTCCAGCCGTGGGTCAGCACATGGCGGAAGGGTGCGCCCTTGTCCAGAGCGCCCACGCTGGTGAGCAGGCTGGACTGGAACCAGCCACGGTACTGGTCAGCGCCCTCCAGGTACACGTCCGCAGGCCACAGCTCCGGGGTGCGGTGCATGAGGGAAGCGTAGTGGGTGGAGCCGGAGTCGAACCAGCAGTCCAGGGTGTCGGTTTCCTTGGTGAAGGTCTTGCCGCCGCAGTGGGGGCAAGTGAAGCCTTCGGGGACCAGCTCCATGGCATCCTTCTCGAACCAGACGTTGGAGCCGTGCTCGTCAAAGAGACGGGAGATATTCTCGATGGATTCGGGGGTGGACACGGGCTTGCCGCAGCACTCGCAGTAGAACACGGGGATGGGCAGACCCCAGCGGCGCTGGCGGGAGATGCACCAGTCGTTGCGCTCCCGGATCATGCTCACCATCCGCTCGCCGCCCCAGCCGGGGAACCACTGGACGTTCTCAATGGCCTCGATGGCCTTGTCCTTGAAGGATTCCACAGAGCAGAACCACTGGGGAGTGGCCCGGAAGATCACCGGCTTCTTGCAGCGGTCGTGGTGGGGGTAGGAGTGGACGATTTCCTCGGAGGCGAACAGAGCACCGCTCTGCTTCATGTCCTCCAGGATCACCGGGTTGGACTGCTCGGTTTTCATACCGGCGTACTTGCCGGCGTAATCGGTGTGACGGCCGTAGTCGTCCACCGGCACCACCAGGTCCATACCGTAGCGCATGCAGGTCTGGTAGTCGTCAGCGCCGAAGCCGGGAGCGGTGTGGACGCAGCCGGTACCGGAGTCCATGGTGACGTACTCCGCCAGCACCAGCCAGGAGGTCTTGTCCAGGAAGGGGTGCTTGGCCAGCATGTTTTCAAAGAAGGCACCGGGATACTCCGCCAGCACCTCGTAATTTTCAAAGCCACCCATTTTCATGGTCTTTTCCATCAGGGCCTGGGCCATGATGTAGGTTTCGCCGTTGTCGGCCTTCACCAGCACGTAGGTCTCCCGGGGGTGCAGGCAGATGCCCATGTTGCCGGGCAGGGTCCAGATGGTGGTGGTCCAGATGACGAAGTAGGTGTTTTTCAGGTCAAAGCCCGCCAGCTTGCCCTGGTCGTCCTCCACGGCAAACTTGACGTACACAGAGGTACAGGGGTCGTCCTGGTACTCGATGTCGGCTTCTGCCACGGCGGTGGCGCAGTAGGGGCACCAGGTCACCGGCTTCAGGCCCTTGTAGATGTAGCCCTTGTCGAACATCCGGCCAAAGACCTTGACCTCCTGGGCCTCGAAGTGCTTGTCCATGGTGCGGTAGGGATGCTCCCAGTCAGCCACCACGCCCAGCCGCTGGAATCCGGCCATCTGCTTCTGGATGAAGTCCTCGGCAAAGTCGGCACAGGCGGCCCGGAATTCGGCGACGGTCATGTCCTTGTTCAGCTTGCGCTTGGACTTTTCGATGGCGTTCTCGATGGGCAGGCCGTGGTTGTCCCAGCCGGGGACATAGGGGGTGTAATAGCCCATCATGGCGTGGCTGCGGACGATGAAGTCCTTCAGGGACTTATTCATGGCGTGGCCCATGTGGATATAGCCGTTGGAGAAGGGAGGGCCGTCGTGGAGCACGAACCGGGGCAGGTCCTTGTTCTTTTCCAGCATGGCGTTGTACAGGTCCAGCTCCTGCCAGCGCTTGAGCATATTCGGCTCCCGGGCCGGCAGACCGGCCTTCATGGGAAAGTCCGTCTTGGGTGTGATGATGGTATTTTTGTAATCCATGGGAATGTTTACCTCCATAGTTGTTGATAAAAGAGAAGCGCCCTTGCCTCTACAATAAGAGACAAAGGCGCTGAAAACCTCTGCGGTACCACTCTTGTTCCGGCGTATCTGCCGGCACTCGTCTGCACGGTATCGGGTGCAAGCCGGTGCAGCCTACTGGAAATGCTCGTTGGGTGCACAGCTCAGAGGGGATATGCCTGGGGGCCGTCTGCTGCCTTGCACCAACCGGCAGCTCTCTGCAAACGGGAAAACCCGGACACCTGTCCTCGTCACAGCGGAATATGCAGATGAAAAAGGGGAATGCTTACTTTCCCTTGGGGTCGTAGTTGCGGCCGAACTGCAGGTTCAGGCTGGCAAACTTGCTGGTGGTGGACTCCATGGCGGTGGGGTGCTTGGGAGCAGCCTTGGGGGCGGTGTCCACGGTGGAGCCGATCATGGCTTCGATGTTCTGGGCGATCTCGTCGGCCACATCGTCGCTCTTGACCTCCGGGGCAGCGGGGGCAGCAGGCTGAGCAGGAGCCGCAGGCGCAGCAGGGGCCGCCGGGGCGGCAGCGGGCTGAGCAGGGGCATTGGCATCCTTGATCCGCTCCAGAGCCTGGATGCAGGTGCGCAGCTGGTCCTGCAATTCGCTGATCTTAGCGGCAGCGGAGCGGCGGGCTTCCTCCACCCGGGCGTGTTCCGCAGCCACCAGGGCATCGGAGTTGCCCCGGGCCTCGGCGGCGGCAGCAGCGGCGCTGGCAGCGTTGGCGGCAGCGGTGGCATTGGCGGAGGCCATCATCTTGGCGCACTTTGCCTCAGCCTCCATGACCATCTTGTCGCAGGTCTTCTGGGCGTTGGCCACGGCTTCCTTCATGGAAGCTTCGTTCTTGCGGTATTCTTCCAGCTTACCCACCAGGACCCGCATTTTGCTCTTGAGCAGGGCGTTTTCCTTGTAGAGGGTGACATAATCCTCGGTCAGGGGCTCCAGGAACTCATCGACCTGCTGCATATCGTAGCCGCCGAAGGTGGACCGGCCGAAGGAAATCTGATCAATTTGCTGCGGTGTAAACATTGAAGTTGTTCTCCTTCCTGTATCTGTCAGTTCCTCCGCATTCCGCCGGCCGTGGCCTGGGAAGCGGGGATATTGCCAAAGGAATGGTTTCCTTTGTTAAATATAGCTTTCTACTTCTGCCTGGAGGGTTTCCAGATCGCCTACAATGTCCATGTTGTGGGGGCAGAACAGGTAAGCGGACTGGGCAATCTTCTTCACATCCCCATCCAGGGCGTAGACACAGCCGGACAGGAAGTCCACCACACGGCGGGCCATGGCCTTGTCCACGTTCTCCATGTTCACGATGACGGCCTTGCGGTTGCGCAGGTCGTCGGCGGCCTTGGAGGTGTCGTTGAAGCTGCCGGGACGGAACAGGACGACCTCCTGCTTGTTGGCGGCGCTGGAAGTGCCCATGTTCAGCATCTGGCCGGCAAAACCGGCGGAGCTCAGGGGAGCGGCGGCAGTGCTGGCCACCGGGGTGAAGCCGTAATCGTCTTCCTCCTGGGGCATCTCGGTGCTCACGCTCTCCGGTGCAGGGGCACGGCGGGGGCTGCGGCGGGCGGGAGCGGCCTTGACCGGTTCTTCGTCTTCGTA
>X4_Red_Fox__coassemble_195_pt1 | contig 11496 bp, 16 predicted proteins | sample X4_Red_Fox__metabat2_low_PE_004 | metagenome-assembled genome bin X4_Red_Fox
GTCGATGAACTGCTTGATCACCAGCTCCTTAAAGCCGTCCAGCTCAATGGTCATGGACAGGGCCTCATTGGCCGTGGTGCCATCTTCCGTAACGGAACAGTAGAAAACATACCGAACAGCCATGCCCTCCGGCACGACATCCTTGTCTTCTTCCAGAGATTTCATAGCCTCAGCGTAGGCCTCCTGCTTTGCTTCCGGCAGGTCTTCGATTTCCTCAGCGGACATGATTTCCAAATTCGGAGAAGATGTCTCAACCACCAGGGGCTTCAGGTCCTCAGGAGTGGCAGTAGGGCTGCTGACAGATACAGCGGCAGGCGTGCCGACCGTTGCGGCAGCCGGGATGGCCAGGCTCATCACCAGGGTCAGTGCCAAAATAATGCCAACTGCTTTCTTCATGAACATTCCTCCTTTCTGCAAGATTCGTATCACACCGCATAATGCGAGAATACGCCATTGGCGGGAACGGCGGGCGTTCCCCATTTGCGCCGGCAGTTATCCGTTGCGGTACTGCTCGGCATAGTACTGCCGGCCGTACTGGTAGCGCTTGCCGGACCCGGCCACACAGCCGTTCATCACAAAGCCCAGCACATTCACCTTGGCATAGCGCAGCTGCTCCATGCAGTCGCTGAGCACGTACCGGGGGCAGTGGTTTTCCCGAATGACCACGATCATGCCGTCGGTTCCCTTGGCTGCGTTCACCGCATCCACCACCGCATTCACAGGGGGCAGATCCACGATCACATAGTCATAAGCAGAGGAGACTACCTCCAGCAGCTTCTGGAACCGCTCAGAGTTGAGCAGCTCCGAGGGATTTTCGGGAATCTGGCCGCCGGGAATCAAGTCGAAGCTGGTTTCCCCCACGCTGCTCTTGTAGCGGATGAGGGACTTGTTCAGATTCTCCGAACCGCTCAGCACCTCGCTGAGGCCCGGGGACAGCTGGCAGCCCATGGTGGTGTGCACCGTGGGGCGGCGCATATCGCCGTCCAGCAGCAGCACGGACTTGCCCAGCTCCGCCAGGGAGAAGGCCAGGTTGATGGTCACCGTACTTTTGCCCTCAGAAGGCTGGGCAGAGGTCACGCCCAGCACCCGGCAGCCCTTGGCCTTGTCTTCCCCCAGGGCCAGCAGCACGTTGGTGCGCAGGCGCTTGAAGGCTTCCCGGCCGGAATAGGGCATAAACTCACAGACCTTACCGGCCACACGGGGGTTTTTCTTATCCGCCCGGACTTGCTTGCGTTCCGTAATCTCAGCCATTGTGCTTGCCCCCATTCTTCTTTTTCTCTGTCTCGCCATAATAGGCGGCGTAATAGCCATTTTTCTTCTCCGACGAGCGCATGTCGGGAATCATCGCCAGGACCATCTGGTCCGGGTACATGCTGCGCAGGTCATCCACGCTCTGGATCATGTCCTTGCTCTTATCCGTCAGCAGGTACTTCACCACCACCACGGCGGCGCTGAGGAACGCACCCACCAGAATGCCCATGGCCGTATTCTTCACCATGTTGGGGCCGGAGCGGTGAGAGGGAATAATGGCATAGTCCACGATTCGCACGGCGGTGCCGTCCACGATTTCAGAAATCCGGTCCGGCAGGATCTTTGCCACGGTGTTGGCGATCAGCTCCGCCTCCGCCGGGTCGGTGCTGGTCACCGTCACCTCAAAAGCGCCGGTGTTGCTGACACCCTTGGCGGAAATCATGCTTTTCAGATTCTCCGGCGTGCGGTTGATGCCGGATTCCTTGATGACCTCCTCCATGGTGGTCCGGGACTGCAAAATGTACAGGTACACCGCAACCAGGGAGTTGGAGGCCGTCAGGTCAGAGTTGGAGATGGAAAAGCTGGTGGAGCCCAAGCTGAACGAGCTGTTGTTGACATACAGGGATGCCGTGGCCTGATACTGGGGGGCCACCATCAGCGCCGTATAGCCGAAGGCAGCAGAGCCAATCAAAATGGCCACCAGGGCGATGATCAAAATATTCTTCCAAAGCTCCCTGGCCAGCGCCAGCAGGTCAATGGTATCTTCTTGCATTGTATTCATAGTACTTCTCTCCATTCCGCAGGGGGCTTAGTTCAGCTTCAGCGCCTTGTCAAAGTAGGCCGGGTCCTCTTTCATCAGATCCTGGGTGATCTTATCCAGCCGCAGTTCCTGGCGCACCTCGTCAAAGTAGCCCAGCAGCTCCATCCGCTCATACACCAGCTGACCCAGCAGGTCATAGGCCACGCCGTTCAGGTCTGCACCACCGGCATTGCTGCGGAAGCTCTCAGGGACCATGCCCCGGCTGACAGACTCGGTATCCTGCTTGCTGGCGTTGATCCCGGCATCCCGCAGGCCGTCCTCGATCAGGTACTTGCGCAGATTGATGTAGCGGTTGCCGAAGGCCTGGAGCATAGCCGAGTCGATGGCATCCAGGCTGTTGGCGTTGGCATTTTGCCAGGAGCCACGGCTGGCGCAGGGGCCGATCACCAGATACCGCTCCGTGTTCAGGTTCTGCCGCTGGAGCAGGGCCTTGGTTTCCTGCACCAGCTGCTCTGCGGTGTTAAACTCGCCGTAGGTGCCCAGCCAGACAATGTGGATGTAATCCTTGTACTGCTCCTGGCAGGCGGTGGTGATGGGCGTGCCCGCCTCCACCGGGGTCTCCCCACCGGCTTCCAGCCGGGTGAACTGATAGGTGCTGGTGCCGCTGTTCTGGTTGGTGGTCAGGGTCAGGGTGCCCTGGACACCGGCAATGGTCACCGGGTTCACGCCCACATTTCCGGCGGTCAGGGGATTGACTGCCTTGCCGCTCTGGGAGCGGATGGCAACGTCCACGCTCTCCGTCCCGGCCGGGATCACAAAGTCCCGGCGCACCTCATAGGGCACCACACCGGCCCGGCCCAGCACCGTGGCGCTGTCCTCCCGGCCGGCTCCCATGTTCACCACAGGAATGGAAATCTTGTAGTCGTCCCAGTCCAGCCGGGAATAGCTGCTGGGATTGTCCACGCTGTAGCGCAGGTCGTAAATATCACACAGGTAAGTATTGATGTACTTTTGCAGGGTCAGCGGGTAAGAGACATTGCCGGAGGAACCGGCGGTGAGGCTGTCACCCCAACAGACAATGCCGGGCATATACTGGGCCAGCACCTGCTTGTGGTCTTCGTAGGTCTGGCGGATGGCCTCCACATTCTCCTGGCGGGCCTCGTTCAGCTCCTGCCGCTGGTTGGCGTGCTCCTCCTGGAGCAGGGCATCCTCTGCGTCGATTCGCTTCTTCACCGTAAACATGGCCACCAGCAGGGCCGCTGCCACTGCCAGCAGCACCAGCAGCACCAGTACGTTTCGGATGATCGTTTTCTTACGTTCGTTTTCCCACATAATTACAAACTCTCCACAATGATTCTCCGCCGCAGTCCAGGCCCAATGCCCAGCCTACGGCCATTCTAGTTCAGCATGATTTATTTTATCATGTTTTTTTCATTCTTGCAAGTGAGTATAATGACTATTTTTTTGCAGTTTTCCGCCCTTTCTGTGGTGAAAAAAGCGCCAGTCTGCTGCATCGCCCCGGCTCTCTCCCCCACCCCGGACCCTTCGGCGGCATGGGCTTTTCGTTTATCGAGTTTGTAATATTTTAACACATTTCAAACGGATTAGCAAGACCCTTTGCCCATTTCCCAGTTTCTTCCAAATTTGATAAAAAACTGGCAAAAAGCCCCTTTGGCCTTTTTGCCAGTCTGAAGCACCGGGGGTAATCCCCGGTGCTTGGTTCTGTCGGATCAGTGGTGGCCGCCGCACTCGTCGGCGTGCTCGTGGTTGTGGCAGATGGAGCCGGTGGAAACCAGATTCCCTGCCAGGTACTGCTCCACGGCCTCCCGGGCATCGCCCTGGGCGCCGACGATCACTTCCACGCCCCGCTCGTTGAAGATGTCCACAGCGCCGCCGCCCATGCCGCCGGAGATGATCACCTGAGCACCGTGGTCGGCCAGGAAGTTGGGCAGGAAGCCGGGCCGGTGGCCGGGGTTGGGAACGGCCTGCTCAGCGGTGATGTTCCCGTCAGCGGTGTCGAAGAACAGGAAGGTTTCGCAGTGGCCAAAATGGCCGGCCACCTGATGGCCCATGGCAGCAACAACAATTTTCATAACGCATGTCTCCTTTAGAATAACAGTTTTATGGTATTTTCGTAAATATCTTTCAAAGCATCCCGGGCTGGGCAGTCGATTTGCGCCAGGCTCAGGCCCTGGTTGATGGCCGCCGAAGCGGCGGCATCGTAGGGAATGACCCCGGTGAAGGGAATGTCCAGCTCCTGACAGAAGGCTTTGATTTGCTGAGTATGCTGGGGACTTTGGTCCCACTTGTTGACGCAGACCGCCTGTTTGGTCTGGAAGGTCTGGGCGGTTTTCACCAGCCGCTTCAAATCGCTGAGGCCGGAGAGACTTGGCTCAGCCACCACCAGCACCAGGTCCATACCGCTGACCGATGCAATCACCGGGCAGCCGATTCCCGGCGACCCGTCCAGAATCGCCAGATGGGTATCCGGGGCGTTTTTCAGCATGGCCAGCTTTACCTCCGTCACCAGCTTGCCGGAGTTGCCCCGGCCCATTTTTAAGGTAGCGGTGGAGAACACGGAGCGGCCAGCTTCTGCGTACAGCTCCTTTTCCCCGGCCACGTCCTGATGCAGCGCCACCGCCTGCTCCGGGCAGACGTAGGCGCACACCCCGCAGCCCTCACAGGCGTAGGGATTCACCCGGCAAACGCCCTGCTCCAGGGTCAGCGCCGAAAATCGGCAATGGCGCAGGCACTCCCCGCAGCCGGTGCATCGATTGGTGTCAACCGCCGCCTTATCTCCGCCCAGAAATGCCGACCGCTGGGGCTGGCCCTGGGGGTGCAGCATCAAGTGCAGGTTGGGGGCATCCACGTCGCAGTCCGCAGCCGCCTGGGCTTGGGAAAAGTGGAGGAAGGCCGCCGCCGTGGTGGTCTTTCCCGTGCCGCCCTTTCCGCTGAGAATCAAAAGCCGCTTCATACCATCCCTCCCGTCTTGGTGAGCACGTCCCGGAACAGATGACACAGATCCTGACGGACGGCGGAAACGATGACCCCCTGGGCGGACAGCGCCGCCAGCTCCCGATCATAGGGAATCCGGGCCAGAATGGGCAGGCTGTGGGCCTGGCAGTAGTCCTCCAAGGGCTGGTAGGGGCTGCTCTGCTTGTTGATGACCACGGCGCAGGGCTTTTTCAGCAGGGTGCAAAGTTCGTGGACCATTTGGAAATTGTGAAATCCAAAGGCTGTCGGCTCAGCCACCAGCAGGCACACATCCGCCGCCTGCACCGTCTCCATTACCGAGCAGGCGCTGCCTGGGGGGCAGTCCAGAATGGTCAGCCCCCGGGCCTGGCCAAGAGCCTGGCGGATCAGGGGCACGCCGCTGGCCTCCCCAGGATTCAGGATGCCGGAGATCACCTGCACCTGATCCCGGCGGCCCAGTTCCAACGTCCCGATGGGCTTCGGCTTTTCTGAAATCGCCCCGGTGGGGCACACCAGCTGGCAGCCGCCGCAGCTGTGGCAAACCTCAGAAAACACCATGGGCTTTTCCCGTATGTACATCAGGGCGTGGAATCGGCAGAACTGGACACAGGCCTTACAGCCGGTGCACTTTTCTCCGTCAAACTCCGGCAGCAGGGTGGAAACCGTCTGGCTCACCACCTGCTCCGGCTTCCAAAACAGGCGGCCGTTGGGTTCTTCCACGTCGCAGTCGATGTAGGTGGCCTTCCCGGCGGCGTAGGCCAGATTCACAGCCACCAGGGTCTTTCCGGCGCCACCCTTGCCGCTTAAACAGGCGATCTTCATGGAATGCCCACGTACCCGCTGTGGAAATGGGTCATCGGCTCCAGTTTGCCTTCCGCAAACGCCTGGAAGTCCGCCGCAGCTTCCGAATTGGCAGACTTATAAATGCGGATTCCAGCGGCCTGAAACACTTCCGCCGCATTCTGGCCGCAGCGGGGCGCAATCAGGTCCGTCACCTGCTGGTCCACCAGGAACTGGGCCGCCTGGATGCCGGCGCCGCCCTGGGCCTGGGCGCCGGGATTGTCCACGATGGTATCCGCCCCATCCTGGCGGAACAGGAAATAGGGGGCACGGGCAAGAACCGGGCACACACTGCTTTGATCCTCGTCCAGGGGAATGGCAAGTTTCATAGGGTTCTCCTTTCCTTGGGCGGTCTGGGCGCACCGACGATGCCGCCGGCAGCCGCCGCAGTCACAAAATGCTTCCCTGCCGTCGCACAGCTGGTAGTCGCCGCCCCCAATTCGCAGGGGCCGCCCCTCCACCAGCATGACGGCCAGCTTCTTCCGGGCGGAGGTGTAGATGGCCTGGACCGTGGTGCGGGCCACCTGCATATAGCTGCTGCAAGCCTCCTGGGAGAAGCCTTCCAAGTCGATCAGGCGGATGGCCTCGTACTCGTCCACGCTTAGGCGCACCCAATCCTCCCCGGTCCCGTCCTCCGGGCGGAACACCTGGGTCCCGGGAAGCTGACACACCTTCCGGCACTTTTTCGGTCTGGGCATAGGCATCCTCCTCCCCACGGCGCTGCTGTCCATTTCAGACATACGCCGTTTACTACTGGTACTATAACACCATTTCCGGCATATGTCAAGAATAGCAGAAAAAGAAAAACTCCGAAGAACATACTTCGGAATCTGTAGCTGCTAGTCAGTTTGAATGATAGAATAGAAAAAACTCCGAAGCGGACGCTTCGGAGTTTGGAGCTGCTAGCCAGATTAGAACTGGCTACCCGGTTCCATGAAATCCAGGATTTCATGGAAGCCTTACGACCTCGGATTTTAATTCTGCGGGCGCTGCCCGCAGGGGGATGAGGCCGCCAATTCGAATGGGAAGATAGAAAAAACTCCGAAGCAGACGCTTCGGAGTTTGGAGCTGCTAGCCAGATTCGAACTGGCGACCTCATCCTTACCAAGGATGCGCTCTACCGACTGAGCTATAGCAGCGGGTTTTGTGTGTCACCCGCAGGCAACTCTGACATTATACTACGCAGTGCTCCAATTGTCAAGCACTTTTTTGAAATTTTTTCGATTTTTTTCAGGAACCGAAAAACAGAAGAATGCCTGCCGCCGAAAACTCCTGCGGCAGGCATTGATATCTGCAATTTGGGGATTACACCAGCTCGATGACAGCCATCTCAGCGGCGTCACCACGGCGGGGGCCGGTACGGGTCACTCTGGTGTAGCCGCCGTTGCGGTCAGCATACTTCGGAGCGATCTCCTTAAACAGCTTCTGGGCGACATCCTCATTGGTGATGTAGCCGAGAGCCCGGCGGTAAGCAGCCAGGTTGCCCTTCTTGCCCAGGGTGATCATCTTTTCCACCACAGGCTGCACTTCCTTGGCCCGATAGAAAGTGGTCTCCATCTTGCCATTGGCCAGCAGGTCGGTGACTTGCTGACGCAGCAGGGCCTTTCTCTGTGCGCTGGTCTTACCCAGTTTACGAGTGCCGAACATGAACGTTTCCTCCTTCTCAAAAGGTTAGAATGAAAGATTCCTTAGTTGTTGCTGCCCAGTTCTTCGCTGGCCAGGGACAGGCCCATCATCTCCAGCTTCTTCTGAACCTCGTCCAGGGACTTCTTGCCCATGTTGCGCACCTTCATCATGTCCTCGCCGGTCTTGTTGATCAGGTCGGCGACGGTGTTGATGTTGGCCCGCTTCAGGCAGTTGAAGCTGCGCACGGACAAATCCAGCTCGTCAATGGTCATGGACAGCTTGGCATCCGGGCGGTCCGCCGTCTTCTCCACCACGGTGGAGGAGGTGCTGACGGAATCAGACAGGTTGGTAAACACCGTCAAATGATCCGACAGAATCTTGGCGCCCAGAGACACAGCATCCTTGGCCGAGATGGTGGAATCGGTCCAGACCTCTAGGGTCAGCTTGTCGAAGTCGGTCTTGTCACCGACCCGGCAGGGCTCCACCGTGTAATTCACCTTGGTAACAGGAGAATAGATGGAGTCGATGGGAATCACACCGATGACCGTCTGTGCGGTCTTGTTCCGGTCAGAGGAAACATAGCCTCGGCCCTGGGACAGGGTGATCTCCATATTAAACGTGGCATCCTCGCCCAGGGTGCAGATATGCAGCTCCGGGTTCAGGATTTCGACCTCAGCATCTGCCTTGATGTCGCCGGCAGTGACCTCGCAGGGTCCCACCGCATCGATGTGCACGGTTTTGATACCGGCACAGTGCAGCTTCGGAGTGATCCGCTTGACATTCAGCACGATCTCCGTCACATCCTCGGTCACGCCGGGGATAGTGGAGAACTCATGCTGCACGCCCTGGATTTTCACGGAAGTAGCGGCGTAACCGGGCAGGCTGCTAAGCAGGATGCGGCGCAGGGAGTTGCCCAGGGTCATGCCGTAGCCACGCTCCAGAGGCTCCACGACATACTTGCCGTAAGCAGGATTCTCGGGCTGGTCCAGACAGGTGATGCGGGGCTTTTCGATTTCTACCATGAAACAAAACCCTCCTTAATGGTGTGGGGAAGAAACTTCCCCACGAGACAAACTTGCATACATACAGGGGGGAACGATCATTACTTGGAGTACAACTCGACGATGAGGTGCACAGCAATCTCGAAGTCGATGTCGTCCTTGGTGGGCATAGCAATGACCTTACCCTGGAGGGTATTCTTATCACGGTCCAGCCACTTGGGGGCAGCAACGAAGGCATTGTCTTCCTTCAGCTTCTTGAAGAAAGCGTTGGAGGAAGCCTTCTCGGAAACGGCAATCACATCGCCAACCTTGATCAGGTAGCTTGGGATGTTCACCCGGCTGCCGTTGACGGTGAAGTGGCCGTGGTTCACCAGCTGGCGAGCCTGACGGCGGGTGTTGGCGAAGCCCAGACGGTACACAACGTTGTCCAGACGGCGCTCGCAGAAGGTCAGCAGCTCTTCGCCAGTGTTGCCGCCCATACGGGTAGCCTTGTCGTAGTAGTTACGGAACTGCTTCTCCTGGATTCCGTAGACAAACTTAACCTTCTGCTTCTCGGTCAGCTGAGTGGCGTACTCAGACTTCTTTGCTCTTCTCTGGCCGCCGGGGTTCTTGTTGGAAGTCTTGTTGTAACCCATAGCGGCAGGAGAAACGCCCAGCGTTCTGCAACGCTTCAGCACGGGCTGCATATCCTTAGCCATAACGCAAAATTCCTCCTATACCTAATTAGACACGACGTCTCTTGGGGGGACGGCAGCCATTGTGAGGAATGGGAGTCACGTCCTTGATCATAACAACTTCCAGGCCGGCAGTCTGCAGTGCACGGATGGCGGCCTCACGTCCCTGACCGGGACCCTTCACGTAAACCTCAACGGTCTTCAGGCCATGCTCCATAGCAGCCTTGGCAGCAGTCTCAGCAGCAGTCTGGGCAGCGTAGGGAGTGGACTTACGGGAACCACGGAAGCCCAGTCCGCCGGAGGAAGCCCAGCTCAGGGCGTTGCCTTCCAGGTCGGTGATGGTCACCATGGTGTTATTGAAAGAGGAACGGATATGAGCCGCACCCTTTTCCACGTTCTTGCGCTCGCGACGGCGCTTAACAACCTTCTTAGTAGCCTTTGCAGCCATTTACATATCCCTCCTTACTTCTTCTTGTTGGCAATGGTCTTCTTGGGACCCTTGCGGGTACGGGCGTTGGTCTTGGTGCGCTGACCGTGGACGGGCAGGCCCCGGCGGTGACGCAGGCCGCGGTAGCAGCCGATTTCGGACAGCCGCTTGATGTTCATAGCGGTCTCCCGACGCAGGTCACCTTCGATGATATAATGATGCTCGATGGCATCCCGGAGCATAGCCTCCTGATCCTCCGTCAGATCCTTCACACGGATGTCGGGGTTGATCCCGGTGTCCTTCAGGACCTGAGCAGCACGGGCGGGGCCAATGCCGAAAATATAGGTCAGAGCAACTTCGATCCGCTTATCACGGGGAAGATCGATACCAGAAATACGTGCCATGTTCTTTCAGCACCTCCTATTAGCCTTGTCTCTGCTTGTGCTTGGGGTTTTCGCAAATTACCATTACGCGACCCTTGCGCTTGATGATCTTACACTTTTCGCACATGGGTTTAACGGACGGTCTTACCTTCATACTGTTTAACCTCCATATGAGAACGGTCTTCTCTGAATTTTACTTGCTTCTCCAGGTGATCCGGCCTTGGGTCAGATCATACGGAGACATCTGAACGGTTACTTTGTCACCGGGCAAGATCTTGATGAAATTCATTCTGAGCTTGCCGGAAATGTGTGCCAGAATGGTGTGTCCGTTGCCAATGTCGACTTTGAACATCGCATTCGGCAGTGCATCGGTTACGATGCCCTCAATCTCGATTACGTCGTCTTTTGCCAAGTTATGACCCTCCCAGGTTATTCGCTTTGCATCTGCCTGGCAAGAAATGCCAGGTCTCTTCGTAATTCGCCGTTGAGCACTTTGTCGCCGGTACGCAGTTTCCCGGCAACTCTGGTCTCAGAGCGAAGGATTTTTTGAACGTGCCGACGCTTCTTCCGCTTCGGCTTTTCCAGTGTGCGGTCTTTGCCATTGGCCAGGTACAGGTGGGTCTGGTCCTGCGCAACCACATAGAACCAGCTTCCCTGGTCCCGGCCTGCAATGGAGACAACCACATCCGATATTTCAAAATCCGGTAACGCTGGGTCCATAGTTCAAAGTCCTTCGGTGACGGTGAGTATTTCCGGCTCGCCGTCGGTGATGAGTACAGTATTTTCATAGTGGGCCGAGAGCTTACCGTCAGCCGTCACGGTGGTCCAGCCATCCTTGCGCACCTGCACCTCGTAGGTGCCGGCGTTCACCATAGGCTCCACCGCAATGGTCATGCCGGGCAGCAGCCGGGGACCACGGCCGGGGGCGCCGAAATTCGGCACTTCCGGCTCTTCATGCAGATTCCGCCCCACGCCGTGACCCACGAAGGAACGAACCACTGCAAAACCGTTAGACTCCACATACGTCTGAATGGCGTGGGAGATATCTTGCACACGCTTGCCCTTCTTCGCCATCTTCATGCCCTCGAAAAAGGACTGGGTGGTGACGTCGATGAGCTTCTGCGCTTCGGTGCTGATGGCACCACAGGCAAAGGTCTGAGCACAATCTCCATGAAATCCCTGATAGTACGCTCCAACGTCCACGGAAACGATGTCTCCCTCTTTGAGGATGTATCCGCCGGGAATCCCGTGGATCACCGTATCGTTGACGCTGATGCAGGCGCTGGCAGGGAAGCCGTTGTAGTTCAGGAATGACGGTTTCGCACCCTGGGACACGATGAAATCGTGAACGGCTTTGTCGATGGCCTTGGTCGATACGCCGGGTCTTACCATTTCCCCTGCCAAAGCACGGGCTGCCGCGGTAATTTTACAGGCCTGGCGCATGGACGCAAGCTCACGGTCATTTTTGATTGAAATCATACCTGAGCCCCTATTGCCTTGAGAATAACTGCGTTTGCCCCCTCGATGGACTGGTCGCCATTGACCAGACACAGCCGGCCCA
>X4_Red_Fox__coassemble_197_pt1 | contig 11464 bp, 11 predicted proteins | sample X4_Red_Fox__metabat2_low_PE_004 | metagenome-assembled genome bin X4_Red_Fox
CTCATATTCCCTTGACAATTGGCAGTTGACCGTGGACACGCCTTCCGGGCGGCCCGGGGCTGACCATTTGTCCATGGTCAACTGCCAACTCTCCTGCCGGCTGCTTTTCCCATCCCCCAAAGGGATGATAACGTTCTGAAAGGGGCGGCGTTTCGCCGCCCCTTGGGGTTTATCCGTTAGTCCACGCTCTCGTAGTCGGCATCCACCACGCCGTCGTCGCCGGGCTGCTGGTAGTTACCGCCAGCCTGGGCGCCGCCGTCCTGGGGAGCGGCCTGCTGGTACAGCTTCTCGCTGACCTTGTAGAAAGCCTGTTGGACAGCCTCGGTAGCGGCCTTGATGGCCTCGATGTCGGTGCCCTTGTTGACTTCCTTCAGCTTGTCGATGGCGCTCTGGATCTCTGCCTTCTCAGAAGCGTCGATCTTGTCGCCCAGCTCGCCCAGAGTCTTCTCAGTCTGGTAGATGGTCTGGTCGGCTGCGTTGTGGGTGTCCACCTCGTCCTTGCGGGCCTTGTCCTCAGCAGCGTACTGCTCAGCTTCCTTCACAGCCTTGTCGATGTCCTCCTGGCTCAGGTTGGTGGAGGCAGTGATGGAGATCTGCTGCTCCTTGCCGGTGCCCAGGTCCTTGGCGGAGACCTTCACAATGCCGTTGGCATCGATGTCGAAGGTGACTTCGATCTGGGGCACGCCACGGGGAGCCGGAGCGATGCCGGACAGCTGGAAGCGGCCCAGGGTCTTGTTGTAGGCAGCCATTTCCCGCTCGCCCTGGAGGACATGCACCTCAACGGAGGTCTGGCCGTCTGCGGCGGTGGAGAAAATCTGGCTCTTGTGGGTGGGGATGGTGGTGTTGCGGTCGATCAGACGGGTGAACACGCCGCCCATGGTCTCAATGCCCAGAGACAGCGGGGTCACATCCAGCAGCAGGATGTCCTGCACATCGCCGGTGAGCACGCCGCCCTGAATGGCAGCACCCACAGCCACGCACTCGTCGGGGTTGATGCCCTTGAAGCCTTCCTTGCCGGTGATGTTCTTCACGGCCTCCTGCACGGCAGGAATTCTGGTAGAGCCGCCCACCAGCAGCACCTTGTGCAGGTCGGAAGCGGACAGACCGGCATCAGACATGGCCTGACGGACAGGCTTCATGGTCCGCTCCACCAAGTCAGCGGTCAGCTCGTTGAACTTGGCCCGGGTCAGGGTCACGTCCAGGTGCTTGGGGCCGGTGGCATCGGCGGTGATATAGGGCAGGTTGATGTTGGTGGTGGTCACGCCGGACAGCTCGATCTTGGCCTTCTCGGCAGCTTCCTTCAGCCGCTGCATGGCGACCTTGTCGGAGGCCAGGTTGATGCCCTCAGCCTTCTTGAACTCAGCCACCAGATAGTCCATGATCCGCTGGTCGAAGTCGTCGCCGCCCAGGCGGGTGTCACCGGCGGTAGCCAGCACCTCGATGATGCCGTCGCCGATGTCCAGGATGGACACGTCGAAGGTGCCGCCGCCCAGGTCGTAGACCATGATCTTCTGCTCCGTCTCCTTGTCCAGGCCGTAAGCCAGGGCAGCAGCGGTAGGCTCGTTGATGATGCGCTTCACATCCAGGCCGGCAATCTTACCGGCATCCTTGGTAGCCTGGCGCTGAGCATCAGAGAAGTAAGCGGGCACGGTGATGACGGCCTCGCTGACGGTCTGGCCCAGGTAAGCCTCAGCATCGGACTTCAGCTTCTGCAGGATCATAGCGCTGATTTCCTGGGGGGTGTAGCCCTTGCCGTCGATGGTGACGTGGTAGTTTTCGCCCATGTGGCGCTTGATGGAAGCCACGGTGCGGTCAGCGTTGGTGACAGCCTGGCGCTTGGCCACCTGGCCCACCATACGCTCGCCGGTCTTGGAGAAGGCCACGACGGACGGAGTGGTGCGGGTGCCCTCAGCGTTGGCGATGACAACAGGCTCGCCGCCTTCCAGAACGGCTACACAGGAATTGGTAGTACCAAGGTCGATACCGATAATCTTAGACATAATGATTTCCTCCTATTATATTCCAGAAAAATGTTTACAAGTTTTATAGGCTGTAAGATGGGCCGGTTTCCGGCCGCATCTTCTGTCTTCTTTCTTAGTTGGCCACCTGGACCATGGCGAAGCGGACCACCTTATCGCCGATTTTGAAGCCCTTCTGGAAAACCTGGGCGATCACATTTTCTCCCAGCTCTTCGCTTTCCAGGTGCATCACGGCGTTGTGGATGTTGGGGTCGAAGCTCTCCCCCACCTGGCCGAAGATCTCCACGCCCAGCCCGGTGAGGATCTTCACCAGCTCGTTCATGGTCATCTCCACGCCCTTTTTGTAGGCGGCATCCTCGGTGGGCTGGTTCAGCGCCCGCTCCAGATTGTCGTACACGGGAAGCATCTTCTCCACAGCGTCGGCCTTGCCGTTGCCGTAGGAGGCTTCCTTTTCTTTGATGGTGCGCTTGCGGAAGTTGTCGAACTCAGCGGCCACCCGCAGGTGGGCATCCCGCTCGGCGTTGTACTTTTCCTCCCAAGGGTTGACCTCCGGGGTCTGAACCTCGGCTGTTTCCTGGGTTTCCTCCACAGCCTCGGCAGGAGCTGCCTGCTCCGGGTCCAGGGGCTGCTGCTGTTTGGTTTCCTTTTTTGCCACGTCTATATCCTCCATGCAATTCTATTCATTCTTCGGTTCTTCTCCGGCAGTGCCGGGAAGCTGGGGCTGTTCCGGCTTGGCGAACAGCTTGCTCAGGCTCTCTGCGAAGTAGCTTAACCGGGCGGTCACTTTGGCATAGTCCATTCTGGTGGGGCCTACCACGCCGATCATGCCCTGCATGCCCTCGCCGATGTCGAACTTGGTCATCACCACGGAGGTGTCCTTCAGTTCGTCGGCCACATTCTCCGGGCCGACAATCACCCGGGTGCCGTTGGTGTTTTCCAGCACCGCCGGCAGGTTGCACAGGGCTTCCTCGTCGATGGTGGCCAGCACCCGCTGGGCTTTGTCCACATCCCGGTATTCGGGAAGACCCAGCAGCCGGGCCTGTCCCGCCACGGCCAGGTCGGGGGAGCACCGGCCTTTCAAGGTTTCCTGAACGAAGTCCAGGACCACCGGCACCAAGGGCGCTGCCTTTCCGGCGGATGCCATCACCTTTTCCATACGGGAAGCGGTCAGCTCCTCCAGAGGAAGCTCCGTCAGAGAAGCGTTGAGCACGGCGCTGAGCAGTTTCAGGTCCCCGTCCTCCAGCTCCAGGGGAAGCTTGATGACTTTGTTCACCGCCTGGTCGTCGGAGAGCATCAGCACCAGCACGATGCTGCCCTTTCCCGCAAGGATCAGCTCAAAGTGGCTGACCCAGGCGCTGCCGCACCGGGCGGCGGCGCTAATGGCCGGCAGGTTGGTGGCCTGGGAAACCAGCTTTGCCACCTTTTCCACCATTTTGTCCACCCGCTGCATCTTTTCCTCGATGGCGCTGTTGATGGACTTGGTTTCGTCCATGCTCAGTCGGTAGTCCAGCATCAGCTCATCCACATACAGCCGGTAACCTGCGGCGGAGGGGATCCGTCCGGCGCTGGTATGGGGCTGCTCCAAATAGCCCATGGCCGTCAGGTCGGCCATTTCATTGCGGATGGTGGCAGAGGAGTAGTTCATGTCCGGCAGGGCGGTAATGGCCTTGGAGCCAACAGGCTCGGCGGTGCGGATATACAGGTCCACCACACTGCGCAGGACCTTCTTCTTCCGCTCGGACAGTTCCATGAAATACCCCCTTCGGACGTTGTTGTGTTCTCGTTAGCACTCCATATCCTTGAGTGCTAAGCACACTATACCAGAGAGTGCTAAAAAAGTCAATGGTTGGTTTTTGAATTATTTTTGAACTTTTTCTTTCGCCAGGATTTTTCCGGGGAATTTGTTGTATTTCCTCCGATTATGTGATAAATTACATAGCAGATAAACCACTTCTTCCTATTCTTTACATCCGCCGGAAAAGCATTGACACACCCCCGGCTTTCCGATTATAATGGAGCCACCAATTGAAGGAGGGATTTCCATGGCCCGCTACATCTGTCCCAGCTGCGGCAAGCGTTACAACGGCAAACGCTGCAAGACCTGCCTGTACGAAAATTTTTCCGAGGAGTTTTCCCACGGCGGCCACACCCACACCGGCGAACCGCTGGTGATCGACCAGCCTGCACGCACTCCCATTCCCAAGAAGGACCCCTTTGCCTGCGACAAGCCCACGAAAAAGAAGCGGTGGCTTCCCTTGGTGCTGGTGCTGGCGGCGCTGCTGCTGTTCCAGCCGGTGCTGGCTCTGGTTTTCGGCATCGGCCAGGAAATTTCCCAGGCTGTTTCCCAGACCAACCAGCCCCAGCCGGAGGTGCCGGAGTGGGCCTTCCCCCTGTTCAATGCCAACGGCATCGAGCTTCTGGCGGATTTTGGCAAGGACGGGGTCTGCACGGAGGAATTTCCCCTGTACCTGCGCAACACCACCAAGCATAAGGTAAGAGTCCATGCCGAATCCGTGGTGGTCAACGGCTTTTTGATGGAGGATGCCTACGCCAGCTGCGAGGCGGGCAAAAAACGCACCGCCGCCGGCACCCTCTCCATCAGCCCGGACGACCTGGCTCTGGCGGGGATCTCCCAAATTCAGACGTTGCGCTTCACCATCGGTGCCTACGACCAGAAGAGCTACGACGAGCTGGTCAGCCCCCAGACCATCCAGCTCAGCTTCGTTGACCCCAGCCAGTACACCCAGCCCCAGCCGCCCCAGGGGCAGGTTCTTTATCAGGACGAGCGCCTGACCCTGACCTTCCTTGGGTATCTGCCGGGGCTGTATGACCCGGAAATTTCCGACGGAGATCTGCTGTTCTATCTGGAAAACCGGCGGCAGCAGCCTTTGAACCTCTCCCTGGACAGCGCCGCCCTCAACGGCCAGGAGGTGGACCTGAGCCTGTGGTGCAGCCTTCCCGCCGACACCAAGGCCATCGACCGGATGTACCTGTACCCGCTGGAGGATTTGGGCATCACCGGCTGGGATCAGGTCAAGGTGCTGTCTCTGACCTTCCAGGTGACGGACCCGTCCTGGGAGGAGGAGCCGTGGACCATCGGGCCGATCGCACTGCCATTGGAGGGGCTGGATGGGTAAATTCTGCATCCGCACCGTGCCCTCCGGGGTCAAATTCGATTTGAAAGCCCCCAACGGCCAGACGGTGCTCACCTCCGAGGTCTACCGCACCAGGGCCGCCTGCTGCAAGGGCATTGCCAGCGTCCGCAAAAACGCCGCCGCCCCGGTGGAGGACCTGACCATCTCCGCCAAGCCCCTGCCCCACCCGAAATACCAGCTCTACCGGGACCAGGCCGCCAGCTACCGCTTCCGCCTGCGCTCCCGCAACGGGGCCATCATCGCCGTATCCGATGCCTACACCACCAAAGCCAGCGCCCTGGCCGGCATAGAAAGCACCCAAAAGAACGCCCCCACCGCCCAGATATCCGATTTACCCCCAGCGGAAAACACCCCCTAGGCGGCGGCCAGTGGCCGCTGACAATTCGGGCCTGAAGCCCTGGTGGTAGACCACCACCTCTGGGGGTCACCCGGGCGGCGTGCCGCCGCTGTCAATTGCGAGTCTGCTACCCTGGTGGTAGACCACCACCTCTGGGGGGCACCCGATTCGATACGGCTCAATAGTTTAGACAAAGTGAACGTACACTGTGCGTAGGGAGGGGGGCATGCCCCCGCCGACCACGTTGGCTCACCTCTGCATCTACCGAGTTCTCCGCACAAAAACCTTCCTATGAAGGAAGCCGGGGCGGATGCGGAACGGCGAAATCTAATGAACGCACCCACGGACGAAAAGCACCCAACTTGGCTCTCCCTCTGGGAGAGCTGGCGAAAATCTTTGATTTTCGTCTGAGAGGGGAGGTGTGCCGCTGTTGGTATTATCGTGGTGGACGAAAACCCTCTCCGTCCCGGCTGCCGCCGGGCCACCTCTCCCAAAGGGAGAGGCAAGGCATCGGCCAGTGGCCGGGCCTGCGGTGTGGGTGTTATTTGGCGCCCGAATTGTTTTCCATTGTCCATTATACAAAGAGCGGGCCGCTGCTATTTGCAGCGGCCCGTTTGTTATGCTTCTGTGTCTGCCGGGAGGATGGTTACCAGGTTGTTTAGGCCCATGGCTTCGGCCCAGGCGTATACGTTGGTGCTGTCTGTGCCAAACGCCAGGTTCAGGTACAGGGTGTTGGTCAAATTCACGCTCAGATCCATGGTTCTGGTCATGTAGTAGTCCTCAGCCCGTTCCGAATATTGAATCTTGATCAGCGGGTGGAAACACGTCATCTGCGACAGATTGCCGGCCTGGCAGTCTGCGATGATGGCTTCAAACAAGGCCCGGACATTTTCCTCGGTGAGGTACTCCCTGTCCAGGGTATGGCCATCGATGCTGATGGAATGGGGCTTGCGGACCTGTTCCAGCAGCTGCTGGGCATTTTCCGGCCGCATACGCTGGCCGTTTTCAGCCATCTCTGTCAGAGACACTGCCACATCCAAGCGGCTGCTCTGCCGGCGCAGGATCTCTCCGGCCTCGCTGTCGGTGCGGATGTTGTATTGACGGATGATTTCCCGGCCGTCTTTCATCTGGTAGGACAGTCTGACGTTCTCCCGATAGGACTCATAGTAATTTTCCCGGTCGATGTTGTTATTTCCCTGGAACATGGCTTCCCGCTCCTGGTCCAGTTCCTGCTTCGTCAGGTCCTGCTCCAGGGCCAGCCGGTGGAAGGTGCGCACCTGCTCGATATCCTCCGGGGTTTTGCACTCGGCATTGGCCCGATAGTAGCCCTCATTGAGGCTGGCGGATACGATCTTGTCGGCATCCGGCACAGAGGTCTGGATGTCCAGAATGTCCATCTTCACCGCCACCAGGCTCACGCCCAGCACCGCCGCCATTACGGCAGCCCCAGCCGCCGTCCGTACCCGGAAGACCCGGGTGGTGCGCTGCAGGCACATCTGCCCTGCGAACCAGCCCACGACCAATCCCACAAAGGCGAAGACGTAGTTGGGCGTGCCGTCGATACCCAGCACGAAGACATAGCCAAAGTGGAACACGGCGCAGCCCAGCACGGCGAAGCACACCGCCGCCACCGGTGCCAGCCAGGGCATAGCCACAAAATCCCCTGCCGTTTCCAGCTTCCGCCGGCGATACAGCAGGCAGGCCGCCGCCAGCAGCTCCAGGCCCAGCCCGGCACAGCCCAGCAGATACCCCCAGTGTTCCGACGGGGCGAAGGTAAAGGTTTCCACCGGTACAGTGAGGCTCTCATGTGTCCACTCCAGGTCAAACAGGGGCTGCTCCATCATCATCGCCACCGGGGACAGGAACCAGAACCCGACCGTGGGGGTGATCACGCCATAGAGCAGGGGTGTGAACATACTGTTTACGAACTCACGCACCAGCAGGGCGCCCAGGTTGATCAGCAGGTACAGCAGGCCCATGCCGACGAAATTGCCCACACACTGGGCAGCAAAGACCGCCGTGGCGAAGAAGAACAGAAATTGTAGGTTGCTGAACGCCCAGAAATACAGGGGCAGCTGCCAGGCATTTTCCACCGGGCTGCGCATCAGCAGGGGCAGGGCCACTAGGGTCATCACCGCCGTGGGCACAGCGCTGCTTAGCAGGCCAGAAACGGTATGCACCGCAAACCAGCCCTCCCGGCGCAGGGGCAGGGCGTGCAGGCCGTTGCACATGCGGCTGTTGAACAGATCCCCGTACAGCACCGCCGCCACCAAAAAGGCATAGACCACATTCACCATGGCCATGGTGATGTACAGGTCCGTGAAGTGGTATGCAACTCTGTGCCCTGTAGGATCGCCTTCGCCGACGATCAGCATCAGCCCGCACAGCAGGGCCAGGGTATACAGGCCCCACAAGGGGGCAAAACGGGTCAAGTCCTTGCGCAGGGCAGTGGTATTAAAGTAAGATGTCTGTGTGCGCATGGTTTACACCTCCCAATTCGTATAAATAGTCCATAGATTCTCCCAAATCCGTCAGCTGCCCGGTGAGCAGCGCCAGAGTGTACAGCCCCCACAGGGGTGCAAACTGTGCCAAGCGCCGGGCATCAAAGAAGGATGTCCTTGACTGCATAGTTTACACCTCCCAGCTCATAAATGAAGATCTCTTCCAGGGACAGGGGCAGCACATCGAAGTAGGCCGGCTTCACGGCGGCGGCCTTGGTGCTGATTTCGTAGGGTGCCCCCCGGACGATCAGGGTTTTCAGCCGCCCGGAGCTGGACTCGTGGAGCACCTGCAGGTCCTTGGGTGTCTCGCCCACGATTTGCAGCTTGTTTGTCTCCCCCTGCATGCTGGCCAGGCTCTTTTCCAGCAGCATTTTGCCGTGGTCCATAATGCCCACATGGTCACACACGTCCTCCAGCTCCCGCAGGTTGTGGGAGGAGATGAGCACCGTGGAGCCGCTGTCGGCCACGTCGGAGAGGATCAGGCTCATCACCTGCCGGCGCATCACCGGGTCCAGGCCGTCCACCGGCTCGTCCAGGATCAGCACCTCCGGCCGCAGGCACACCGTCAGGTGGAAGGCCGCCTGCTTCTGCATACCCTTGGAGAAGCGGCGGATGGGGCTGCGCTGGGGCAGGTGGAACACCTCGTCCAGCCGCTTGTACAGCGCCTGGTCAAAGGTGGGGTACAGCCCCTGGTAGAATTTGCGCATGTCCTCCATGGTGGCGCTGGGGTAGTAGAACACGTCGTCGGGGATGTAGCCGATTTTTGCCTTGGCCTGGGGATTTTCGTACACCGGCTTGCCCAGCAGGTTCACTTCGCCGCTATCCGGGCGGTACACGCCGGTGAGATGGCGGATGGCGGTGGATTTTCCGGCGCCGTTGGGGCCAACCAGACCATACACAGCCCCCTGGGGCACATGCAGGTTCAGATCATCCAGGGCCTTAAAGCCGCCGAAGGTTTTGGTAACGTTTTTCATTTCAAGCATGGGTATGTCCTCCCTCCTGGAGCCGCAGCACCAGGCTCTCCCGGGCTACGCCCAGGGCCATCAGAGTTGCGGCGGCTTCGTCGAATGTGGTGTACCAGCGCTGACGCTCCTGGTCCGTGGCTTTCTCGCTGTTGCTGACAAAGCAGCCCTTTCCGGGCACGGTGGCAATCCACCCCTCCGTTTCCAGCTGGCGATAAGATCGCTGAATGGTATTGGGGTTAATGGCCAGACTGGCCGCCAGCTCCCGAACACTGGGCAGCTTCTCCCCCGGCTGCAATACACCGGCAGCAATCTGCTCTCGGAAGCCATCGGTAATCTGGATATAAATTGGCCTCGCATCCCGATAGTCCAAATGTATCATGGTCGCCCTCCTTACTGTGTGGTTTGTGTTAGTACAGTTAGTATAACAGTTCATACAGTTCCTGTCAAGAGGGAGAATGTTTAAGATTTTCTTTTCCTCCTCGCCCTCCCTTGCCGCTCCCAACGGGAGAGACGGCACGGCGAATGCCGTGGCGGAGAGGGGCTTTCCGTATCGCAACAGCCCTCTCAGTCACCTGCGGTGACAGCTCTCCCAGAGGGAGAGCCAAGTGGGGTGCATTTCGCTCGTGGATGCGTTTTGGTTTGGTGCATCTGCCTTGGGACGTTTCGCCGTTCCTCATCCGCCCCGGCTTCGCCGGGCCACCTTCCCCCCGGGGAAGGTTTTTTTGTCCGTCAACTACCACGTAACGAACTGGGGAACTTCCGAGGAAGACGCACCGGGGCGGCGGGGGCATGCCCCCGCCCTACGCATGCATGTTATCTTTCTCCAAACTATTGAGTTGTAACGAACCGGGTGGCCCCCAATGGCGTGGGTCCACCACCAGTGTAGCAGTCTCGTAATTGACACCGGCGGCACGCCGGCACGCCGCCCGGCTGTATTTGACTTTCTTGTGGGGGCGTGGTATGATGTTGCTATGCAATGACAGGAGGACGATCCATGCAATTTCTTTACTATACACTCTTCTCCCTGCTGGTGGTGGCGGCGGATCAGGTGACCAAGTGGCTCACTGTGACCTTTATCCCGCTGGAAAGCGATGTGCCCTTTCTGCCCGGGCTTTTGCAGCTGACCTATGTGCGCAATACCGGGGCGGCCTTTTCCACGTTTGAGGGGCAGCAGTGGTTGTTTGCCCTGATTTTTGTGGTGCTCACCGGATTCCTGCTCTATGAGTACTTCAAAAAGCCTATGCGCTTTACCAAATTCGAGCGATTCTGCATTGCCGCTATCTACGGCGGCGGTCTGGGCAATATGATCGACCGGCTTCGCCAGGGCTATGTGGTGGACATGATCGAAACTACCTTCATGGACTTTCCCGTTTTCAATGTGGCCGACTGCTTCATCTGCTGCGGCTGCGTGCTGATGATGGCTCACCTGTTCCTGTTCAACAAACCCTTCTGGAAGGACGAAACAAAAAAATGATTCTCTACGCCGATACCCCCGGCGAGCGGCTGGATGCGTTTCTCGCCCGCACCGGGGAAAACTTAAGCCGCAGCGCCGCCCAGAAGCTGATTGAGGAGGGCTGCGTCCTGCGCAATGGCCGCCCCGGCAAGAAAAACGACAAGCTGAACCCTGGCGACCAGGTGGAATACACCATCCCTGAGGCAAAGCCGGTGGACATCGCCCCCACCGAAATGGCCCTGGACATCGTCTACGAGGACGAGGACCTGCTGGTCATCAACAAGCCCAAGGGCCTGGTGGTCCACCCTGCCCCCGGCCACAGCGACGACACCCTGGTCAACGGGCTGCTGTACGCCCTGGGGGACGACTTGTCCGGCATCAACGGGGAACTGCGACCCGGCATCGTCCACCGCATCGACAAGGATACCTCCGGCCTGCTGGCGGTGGCAAAAAACGACTATGCCCACACCATGCTGGCTTCCCAGCTGAAGGACCACACCATGGCCCGGACGTATGAGGCCATCGTCTGCGGCAACCTGAAAGAGGACAGCGGCACCGTGGATGCCCCCATCGGCCGCCACCCCACCGACCGGAAGAAAATGTGCGTCATCCAGCGCAACTCCAAGCCCGCCGTGACCCACTGGGAGGTCATCCGCCGCTACCGGGGCTACACCCACATCCGCTGCAAGCTGGAAACCGGCCGCACCCACCAAATCCGGGTGCACATGGCCTACATCGGCCACCCCATCCTGGGGGACACCGTCTACGGCCACAAAAACAAGGAGCTGGGCCAGGACAGCCAGTGCCTCCACGCAGGCGCTCTCTGCTTCCAGCACCCCCGGGACGGCCACAAGGTGCTGGTTTACGCCCAGCTGCCCCCTTATTTCCAGGAGGTGCTGGCCAAGTTGGAGCGCATGGGATGAGATTTGTCAGGATTTTTTGGGAAAATTTCAAAAAGGGCTTGACAAATCTCTGTTTCCATGATAGAATTTTCTGGCTGAATCAGCTAGAGGAGACGAATCTGCGGGTGTAGTTCAATGGTAGAACACCAGCCTTCCAAGCTGGATACGCGGG
>X4_Red_Fox__coassemble_203_pt1 | contig 11228 bp, 10 predicted proteins | sample X4_Red_Fox__metabat2_low_PE_004 | metagenome-assembled genome bin X4_Red_Fox
TGATGACGCGCAAGAGAAGAAACGCTACCCTGAAGCTGGCCAAGGGCTACTGGGGCTCCAAGTCCAAGCACTTTAAGATGGCCAAGCAGCAGGTCATGAAGTCCGGCAACTACGCTTTCGCTGGCCGCAAGCAGAAGAAGCGTGATTACCGCCGCCTGTGGATCACCCGTATCAGCGCTTCCGTCGCTCCCTACGGTATGAACTACTCCACCTTCATGAACGGTGTCAAGAAGGCCGGTATCGAGATGAACCGCAAGAGCCTGTCCGAGATGGCTATCCAGGACAGCGCCGCTTTCGCTGCTGTTGTGGAGAAGGCCAAGGCCGCTCTGAACTAAATCGAAAGATTGTCAAATGTCCCTGCTGAATTTCCAGCAGGGACATTTTTGCCGAAAAAGCCCCGACGTGGATTTTTGATAACAAATGCCCCTGCTGAATTTCCAGCAGGGGCATTTGCATCTGTTACCGGGGGATGGTCACGTCCAGCCAGTAGCTTTGGGAGTCGTGGTAGTTGCGGGTGAGGGGTGGGACGGAAGCGGGGTCATACTGGTCCAGGATCCGCACTTTCAGCCGGTAGGCGCCTGGGGCCACCGGGCCGTGGAGGCCGCTCCAATCGAGGGTGAGGGTGCGCTGGCCCTGGGACTGGATGGACAGCGGCGGGTCGAGCAGATAGCAGCTGTCGTCCAGAATGGCAACGGGCTTGTAGTTGGTGTCGAACAGCATGAAGCTTTCCACCACCAGATTTCCCATCTGCTGGCCGCCGGACTGCTGGACGGTGAGGGTCAGGCCGGTGGCGGTGGGGTCGGAGACTGCAAAGTCCAGGCCCCAGTCCTCCAAATCCAGGGGCAGGCCCGTCTCGTCATCCTGGTAGGTGGTGGAGATGTCCATGCCCGGGGCGTACACGCCGAAGATGCACATAAGGTGCTGCTTTCCGTCGGGGGTTTCGTACACATCCTGGGTAATGCGCAGGTCGTATTCGGGATAGCGGTACAGAAATTGGGTCAGCCCCAGGCGGGTGGTGTGGCGCATTTGGCAGCGGCCCTGGGCGGCATCGATTTTGGCAAAGGCATCCAGCTCTTCCAGGGTAATGCGCCCCTGCTCCAGGGCGGTTTCCAGGGGCAGCGTTTCCTCCCCCAGCCGGATGGCAAGGTCAGTGACCCGCCAGTAGGTGAAATTCCAGCCTTGCAGCTTTTTTTGCACGCTGGGCGCCTGGTCATCCTGGGTGACGGTGAGGGTCAGGCGGCGCTCCTCAGGCAGCGTGATGGGCAGGGTGGGCGGCACGGTGGCGGCGGTGGGCTGGGGAGGGGTGAGGGCCAAGGTCTGCTCCCCGGGCAGGGTGGTTTCCGGGGTGGCAGTGCCCTTGCCGGACAGGACGGCAAAGATGCTGTCCTGTTCCTCCCTGCCGACCAGGGCGGAGTCTACCCAGAAATCGTAGTAGCCGTCATCCTGGGGGAACAGGGTATGGGACTGGGACTGCAAGACCTTGTCGCCGGCTTCCACATCCAGAATATCCAGGGAAATGTAGGCTTTGCCGTCGTCATACTGGCTGATGTACTGGGCCATTAGAGGGCCGGGGGCGAACAGTTCCAGGTGATCATGCAGGTGATTGCACTCGTTCTCCAGAAGACACTGCTGGTGCACATCGGCACGACGGATGCCGCCTACGGCCTCCCCGCCCCGGGTGAGGGTGACGGCCTGGTAAGAATCCGGCTCCAAGCCATACCCCTGGGGCACAGGGAAGGAAAAGGCCAGGGGAATGGTTTCTGACGTGGTGGTTTCTGCCGGCGTATCCTTTGGGGTGCAGCCTAGCAACAGGGCACAGCAAAGGGCCAGGATGGGAAAAAGCTGGTAGGATTTTTTCATGGGGCCCTCCTAATCGGTTCTACAGGTGCTTTTTATGGGATTTCTTCCAGAGTGGAGCTTAGCACGATGGATATGGCTTCTTCATCGTTCAAAATCGTCGTATCCAGCCAGATATCGTACTGTGTTCCGGCTTGTCCGAAGGTGTAGATGTAGTGGGTATACTCGCAATCGCCCTTGCGGAAGGCGATGGTGGGAAGCTGCTCGCCTACAAGCGCCGTCTCGTAACCTGTGAAGTCCATTTGCTCTTTCACGGCTGTAATCAGCTGGGAGACAATGAAATCCAGGTTTTCCTTGGCGGCGGGAAGGATGCCGTTTTCAAAGTGAACGACTTTGTAACCGCCAATCAGCTGCTCGCCCTGGTAATATAGAGCGCCGTCTTCGGTGACGTTTTTCTGGGTCATGCCTGCCGGGAGGACGGGCACGAAGCGGTAGTTTTTCTGGGCCATGGACTGGGAGATGGCGGCATTGATAGCTTCCTGGGAAATCATATTCCGCTCGTGGGTGATGTCATCGGATTGCAGACTTGCCATAATGGCGGTTTCTTCCTCCTGGGGAATCTGCTTGCAGTCAAACCAAACCAGATAGCACGCCTCGTTTCCCCGCAGGACGTAGGCGGTGTATTCGCACTGCGCATTGCCCATTTCGTAGCGGTACAGGCCATACTCTGTGCTGGCGCCGGAGTTCCACTCCATTTCGGGGAATTGGAGGGTTTTCATGGCTTCCTGGACAACGGGGTGCAGATTGCCGGGGAAGCTGAGAACGTCCTCAAAGATGAAGTCCAGGTTTGGCAGCAGGCACAGCCCGCCAGCCGTCTGGCCGTTTTTCAAAAGCGTATCCACGTCTTGGCTGGTACGCTGGCGTTCCATCCCCTGGGGCAGGGTCAGGGCAATGTTGTCCAGGGGGCTGCCCTCGGAAGGGGCGGTGGCCGCAATGGTGACTTGGGGTGCGGTGGTTTCTGCCGGTGTATCCTTTGGGGAACAGCCTAGCAGCAGGGCGCAGCAAAGGGCCAGGATAGGAAAAAGCTTATAAGATTTTTTCATGGTGTCCTCCTTGTGTGGCGAAATAATGGCATCCCAGCTGGGGGATGGACGAACCTATGGGGCTGGCTGGTAGTTTTGGAGGATGTGCAGATAGCCTTCCTCCAGGGTGGGGTCGGGGTAGCTTTCCAGAGCCTGCTGTATGCAGGTGTCCAAATCCGCCCGCTGCATCAGCAGATCCAGCCCCGGGAAGTATGCGCCCACGGATGCCAGGCCGTCTTCGATGCGATCAAAGGCATAGATGTTGACAAGCAGGGGATAGCGCACCACGGTTTCCAGCAGGGCCTGGGTGGTCATGGAGTGCATCAGGGATTCCTCCACGGCGCAGGCTTGGATTTTTTCTTCCAGGGTTTGAAGCTTTGCCCACTCTGCCGTTCCCGGTAAAACGGGATAGTCGTATGGGGCGGTGACGGTGTGGGCTGTTTCGGGATTGGGGTCTGGGGCCTTACCGATGGCGGCGGCAAAGGAGATGATCAGCAGGGCGGACAGAACCGCCAGAATGGATTTTTTCATGGTGTCCTCCTGATTCAGGATGCAGGAATCAATCCGATTTCGGAATAGGGAACGTCCGACCCGTTTCGGACGAAGAATGTCTGCTCGTCTGCCGTCAGTTCCAGATAGGAAAAGTCCTGGGGATACAGCAAATGGGCGCTGTGGAAAGCCCCATCGTCTTTCAGGAAAAAGATCTCGTTTATGATACAGAAGCCGTTCAGGCTCTTGCGGTCTATGCCCTCCATTTCATCGGCGCTCCACTCCGTGCCGTCCAGCCGGAGGGTGAAGGAAGTCCGATAGGAAAAGAAGCGTGCGGCCAGGTCCGTAATTTGTATCGAGATGGGGTGGGTCCCGATGGGCTGCCGTTCACGGGAAAGGATTTCTGCTTCCCCTGTGTACAGGAAGGTGGTTTTGGTGGGAATCAGCAGATAGGAAGCCAGCAGCAAAAGGACAATCAGGGCTATGAGAATGGCTTTTTTCAAGAAAATCACACCTTCTGTTGGTAAGTTATTTAAAGAGGAACGTATACGGTACATCCGTTCCAACGAACTCCGTGGGCAGTTCGTCCAGAGGGACAGGGCCAGTTTGGGCTTGCTCCAAGCGAGTAACCTTAATGAGTGCCGTTCCGGCCACCAGCAGTGCCAGCAGGGCCAGGACTGCGGCGACCCGGGCCAGGGTCAGGGCCAGCCGTCCTGAGTGTAGAGGGGCAGGTTGTGCCGGCTCAGGGACTATCGCTGGGGCAGGCTTCACCGGCTTCGGTGGCGGCTCGTCCAGCAGCAGGGTGTCCAGGGACACCTGGTACAGCTGGGCCAGGGCTTGTAGATTCTCAATGGTGGGATAGGCCAAACCCCGTTCCCACCGGGAGATAGCCTGGCGGGTGACCATCAGTTTCTCTGCCAGCTGGTCCTGGGTCAAATCATGCTGCTTGCGCAGGTCCTCCAGGCGTTCCGATAGGTTCATGTACAGCACCTCTCACGGGATTTTGTGCAGTTGGTTTTTATGGAAAAAGCGATTCATTCCTAGGAATGGCCTTGTGGCGTGTTGTGTACGCCGTTGTGGTATGATGTCATTCAGCAAAGGAAAACGTAATGGTGGGGTTGGTGTCATGTGGGGAACCTGTTTGCCAAACATTTGTGGAGTCTGTGGGGTCTTGTTCCAACTGACTAACCTTATAGAGCGCCGTTCCGGCCACCAGCAGTGCCAGCAGGGCCAGGACTGCGGCGACCCAGGCCAGGGTCAGGGCCAGCCGTCCCCGGGGCGGATGGGTGGGGGCAGGTTGTGTCGACTCCGGGGCTGTCGCTGGGGCGGGCTGTGTCGGCTCCGGGACTGCCGACGGGGCAGGCTCCGGCGGCTCGTCCAGCAGCAGGGCGTCCAGGGACACCTGGTACAGCTGTGCCAGGGCTTTCAAATTGTCAACAGTGGGATAGGCCAGCCCTCGCTCCCACCGGGAGATGGCCTGGCGGGTGACCATCAGCTTCTCCGCCAGCTGGTCCTGGGTCAGGTCATGCTGCTTGCGCAGGTCCTCCAGGCGTTCCGATAGGTTCATGTATAGCACCTCCCGTTTTGGTTAGTGTACCATCTTTTTTATACAAAAGCAAGAAATTTTTGGTTTTTTCGCCGCAACTTCTGATTGCATCCCGGAAATTTCCCATTCCATAGACAAAAGCTGCCTCCCGTGACGAAGCATCACGTGGAGGCAGCCAATTTTTGGGGTCATCTTATCCTGATATTCAATTAAAATCGTTCATTCGTCAGAATGGAAGTTTTTTGATTAAATAGGATTACTTTTCGTAACCGGGCTTGCCCAGCAGCTGGAACATGTTGCGCTTGTACAGCTCCACACCGGGCTGGTTGAAGGGGTTGACACCCAGGATGTAAGCGGACACGCCGCAGCACAGCTCCAGGAAGTAGAACAGCTCGCCCACCTTCCGGTCATTCAGCTCGCCGCAGTCCATGGTGATCACCGGCACGCCGCCGTCCACATGGGCAGCCAGGGTGCCGAGGTAAGCCTTCTCATCCACGAAGTCCAGGGTCTTGCCCTCCAGGTAGTTCAGCCCGTCCAGATTCTTCCAGTCGGAGCCGATGGTGTACTTGGCTTCGGGGGCATCGAAGCGGACCATGGTCTCGAAAATGTTCCGCTGGCCCTGCTGGATCATCTGGCCCAGGGAGTGCAGGTCGGCGGTGAACTCAGCAGTGACGGGGAAGATACCCTTGCCGTCCTTGCCCTCGCTCTCGCCGAACAGCTGCTGCCACCAGCCGCCGAACATCTTGAAGCCCGGCTCGAAGGACTCGAACAGCTCCATGACCTTGCCGCTGCGGTAGAGCAGGTTCCGCACGGCAGCGTACTGCCAAACGGGGTTTTCAAAGGAGCGCAGGTCGTAGCTCTCCTTGGCGTCCATAGCGCCGTTCATCATCTCCATAATGTCGATGCCGGCCACGGCCAGGGGCAGCAGGCCCACGGCGGTGAGGACGGAGAAGCGGCCGCCGACGTTGGGGGGAATGACGAAAGTCTCCCAGCCTTCCTCAGTGGCCATCTGGCGCAGAGCGCCCTTGCAGGGGTCGGTGATGGCATAGATGCGGCTCTTGGCCCCGTCGGTGCCGTACTTGCGCTCCAGCATACACCGCAGGGCACGTGTGGCGATGGCAGGCTCGGTGGTGGTGCCGGACTTGGAGATGATGGCAATGGAGAAGTCCTTGCCCTCCAGCAGCCGGGTCAGCTCGTTCCAGTGGCGGGTGCTCAGGCCGTTGCCGGCGAAGAAAATCTGAGGATCGCCCTTGCCAATGTTGTGGTTGGGGCCTTGCAGCAGCTCAATGGCTGCCCGGGGGCCAAGGTAGGAGCCGCCGATGCCGATGACCACGAACACATCGGAGTCGCTGCGGATCTTCTTAGCAGCGCTCTGAATGCGGCGGATCTCCTCGGTGCTCTCCCGGGTGGGCAGATTCAGCCAGCCCAGGAAGTCGTTGCCGGCACCGGTGCCGGCAACCAGGGTCTCGTGGGCAGCGGAGACTTCCTTCTCCATAGCCAGCAGATCCGGCAGAGACAGCTGGCCCCATACGTTGGAAATATCAACTTTGATCATGTTGAATTAACACGTCCTTTCAGATTATGTATACGCAGGGTCACACGATATATGTTACCGCAAATCGACAGCAAACGCAAGCCTTTTCACAAAAAGTTTTCACAGGGAAGAAAAATCCGGCACCACATTTTCCGGGCTGCTTTTCGGCAGGAGAGGAAATGCGGGGAAATTAACAGTTGACAATGGACAATTGACAATTGCGGCACCGCCTTGCCTCTCCCTATGGGAGAGGTGGCACGGCGCAAGCCGTGACGGAGAGGGGTTCCCACCCACCACCCCGTAACGAACCGGGCGACCCCCAATGGCGTGGGTCTACCGCCAGGGTAGCAGATTCGTAATTGACAGCGGCGGCACGCCAACTTGCCTCCCCCTTTGGGGGAGGTGCCCAGTGCGCACACTGGGCGGAGAGGGCCTTTTTCACTGACCATAATATATTACGTTGCTGCCCTCTCAGTCACCTGCGGTGACAGCTCTCCCAGAGGGAGAGCCAAGTAGGGAGAGCCAAGTTGGGTGCGTTTCGTTCGTGGGGGCGTTTTGCTTTGGTGGGGAGGAAAACGCACATGGGCGGCGGGGGCATGCCCCCGCCCTACCTACGAGTGCACCAAAGGTGGCAGTTTACCGCCAAGGTTTCGGGTATGTAATTGGCAGCGCAAATTTCCTCTGGCATTTTTTGCGGAGATATGTATAATAGAGGTATCGACAAAGAAGGAGGATTTTCCTATGAAATATGGATTTGGCATTGACCTGGGCGGTACTACCGTGAAGATCGCCTACTTTGACCAGCTGGGCACCATGCTGGACAAGTGGGAGATCCCTACCGTTACCGACGGCGGCGGGGTGCAGATCCTGCCGGATATTGGGGCATCCATTCGGGGCTACCTGGAGCAGAAGAAAATTGCCGACGAGGACATCCTGGGCCTGGGCATCGGCGTGCCCGGCCCGGTGAACAGCAAGGGCGTGGTGAATAAGTGCATCAACCTGGGTTGGGGCGTGTTCAACATCGCCCAGGCCCTGAGCCAGCTGACGGGCTTCCCGGTGAAGGCGGGCAACGACGCCAATGTGGCAGCCCTGGGCGAATACTGGAAGGGCGGCGGCCAGGGCTGTGAAAACATGGTCTTCGTCACCCTGGGCACCGGCGTCGGCGGCGGCATCGTGGTGGAGGGACGGCTGCTCCACGGCGCCCATGGCTCCGGTGCGGAAATCGGCCACCTGGTACTGGAACGCAGCGAAACCGAGCCTTGCAACTGCGGCAAGCGGGGCTGTGTGGAGCAGTACTGCTCTGCCACAGGCATTGTCCGGCTGGCCAAACGGTACCTGGCCCAGCACGATACCCCCAGCAGCCTGCGGAACCTGGCGGCCCTGAGCTGCAAGGATGTCTTCGATGCCGGTAAGGCCGGGGACGAGGCGGCGCTGGCGATTTTGGACCAGTTCTACCGCTATATGGGAGAATTCCTGGGCAACGTCTGCTCCACGGTGGACCCGGAGGTGGTGGTTATCGGCGGCGGTGTCAGCAAGGCCGGCTCCATGCTGCTGGAGGGCGTGCAGCCCTATTTCCACCAGGCGGTGTTCCACGCCGCCAGCGAGGTGCGCTTCGCCCTGGCCTCTCTGGGCAACGATGCGGGAGCCTACGGCGCATTCAAGCTGGCGCTGGATGCCTTTGGAGGGTGAGCCATGGCGCTGCACCTGTACCGCAGCTGTCCGGGGCCGATTCGTGGGGTGCTGTTTGATATGGACGGCCTGGTGCTGGATACGGAGGGGCTGTACTGCCGGTTCTGGCGGGAAGCCGCCCAAAGCCTGGGCTTTCCCATGACCCGGGAGCAGGCGCTGGGAATGCGGAGCCTGACCCACGAAGCGGGACAGCAGCGGCTCTGGGACTGGTTCGGCCCCGGGGCGGACTACGATGCCGTTCGCCGGGTGCGGATCGAGCGGATGGATGCCTACGTGGCGAACCACCCCGTAGCGGCCAAGCCGGGCATCGGGGAGCTGCTGGATGCGCTGGATGGGTTTGGGATCCCCAAGGCCATCGCCAGCTCCTCGCCCCACGAGCGCATTCGTGCTTACCTGACACCTCTGGGGCTGTACCATCGGTTTGACCAGATTTGCAGCAGCCGGGACGTGGCCCAGGGAAAGCCCGCCCCGGACATCTACCGGCTGGCCGCTGCCCGGCTGGGAGTCCCTGCCGAGTCCTGCCTGGCGCTGGAGGATTCCCCCACAGGTATCCTATCGGCATACCGGGCCGGCTGCCGCTGCATCCTGGTGCCGGACCAGGACCAGCCGGACAGCCAGACCCAGTCCATGCTCTGGGCCAAGGCGGACACCCTGGCGGATGTTGCCCAGTTGCTGCCCAACGGAATCCTGTCGTAAAAGCCTTCCCAAGGCCGGAAAATCCCTCCGGCCTTGGGAAGAAAAAAGAATTTTGAAAAATTTTGAAAAAGTGCTTGACATTTGAGATATCTGTGCTATAATACAGAAGTCGTCCGGGAACAGACGACAACACAACACAAAACAAAATATGGGGGTATAGCTCAGCTGGGAGAGCGCTTGAATGGCATTCAAGAGGTCAGCGGTTCGATCCCGCTTATCTCCACCAAAGTCCTGAAATCTTACGATTTCAGGACTTTTTCTTTTTTGAAAAACGCCTCCGCTTACATAGGAAACCACAAAGCACCTGCCACGGCAGGTGCTTTGTATCGTTTTTTCGGCATGTTGGTGGTTTCTGCCTGAAAAATAGGTTGATTCCTAAAAATCAGGACATTTTTTGACTGCCGATCCATGCAAACCCGTAAGGCGGCAGCGTCAGGGGAGTGGACAGGCTGCTGGCGGGGTGGAGCAGATCTCTTGCTGCACCCGGTTCCAGGGGAATTGTGGCTTCTCTGGGAGAGAAGTTGTACAGCCCCCAGAATTTTTCCCTGTTCCATGTCCTGCAAATACCCAGAACCTGCTGGCAGCCGGTGTCGATGGTTTGGATTTTGGCATCGGCCCGGAAGGCCGGTTCTGCCTGGCGGATGCGTTCCAGCTGGCGAAGGGCGGCAAACAGCTTTCCCTGGGTGGTTTCTGGGGAGCCTCGCAGCTGGGCCAAGTCCCAGTTGAAGTCTCCCCGGTGGAGGTAGCGGCTGTCCTGGGCCTTTTCGCTGTCCTGGTGGTAGGTGTAGTCGTTCAGCTGGCCCACTTCGTCGCCGCTGTACAGCACCGGAATGCCGCTGAGGGTCAGCATCCAGGCGTGGAGCATAAGATCGCAGGCCAGGGCCAGTGCCACCTCCTGGGGCGTTTTTGCCGCTTCCAGGCCGCACAGGGAGGCGGTGGTTCCGCACAGCCGGGCATCTCCCAGCCGGGGATCGTCGTTGTAAAGCTCTCCACGGGCCGGACTTCCGGGCCACTTCCCGGTAAACCAGTCATTGAGGAATTTCTTGTGAGGGACCTCCTCTATACCGAACTGCCGCAGCCAGCCATAGTCCAGGCCCCAGCCGATGTCATCGTGGCACCGCAGATAGTTCTGGAACAGGCACCCCTCCGGCAGGGCCGCCAGCTGGTCCACCTGATGCCGCAGCAGCCGGGTGTCCTGGGTAGCCAGGGTGTGCCAGGTGGTGGCCATAGTGGTCACATTGTAAAGGATGTGGCACTCCGGCTGCTGACGGCTGCCAAAGTAAGGCACCACCTTCGCCGGCTCCATCACCACCTCCCCCAGCAGCAGCACCGACGGACACACGATTTCGCAGGCCAGCCGCATCAGCCGCACCAGGCTGTGCACCTGGGGCAGGTTCCGGCAGGAGGTTCCCAGCTCCTTCCAAATATAGGGCACCGCATCCAGCCGGATCACGTTGATGCCCCGGTTGGCCAGGAAGAGCATATTCTCGGTCATGTCATTGAACACCATGGGATTGGCATAGTTTAAGTCCCACTGGTAGGGATAGAAGGTGGTCATCACCACCTGCTGGCAGTCAGGCAGCCAGGTGAAATTTCCCGGGGCGGTGGTGGGAAACACCTGGGGGACGGTCTGCTCATATTGGCTGGGAACGTCCCAGCTGTCATAGAAGAAATACCGGCTTCTGGCAACCGGGTCCCCGGCCCTGGCGGCCTTTGCCCAGGCGTGGTCCTCGCTGGTGTGGTTCATCACAAAGTCCAGGCACAGGCTGATCTGCTGCTCCCGGCAGTGGTCAGCCAGCTTTTCCAGGTCCGCCATGGTTCCCAGCTCCGGCTGAACGGTGCGGAAATCCGCCACCGCATAGCCGCCGTCGCTGCGGTCTTTCGGCGTTTCCAGCAGGGGCATCAGGTGCAGATAATTCACGCCGCACTGCTGAAGATAAGGAATTTTCTCCTCTACACCAGACAGGTCACCGGCAAAATTGTGGACATAGAGCATCATGCCCAGAAGGCCGTTGGAGCGATACCAGTCTGGGTCTGCCAGACGCTGGGCATCCAGCTGGTGCAGTGCCGGTTTTCTAGCCTGGAAGCTGGCTTCCAGCATCCGGCAAAAATAGGAAAATGCCGCCAGGTCATCATGGTACAGCTGGCAGTAGAGGGCTTTCATTTCTTCGTATCGTGGAGCCAGCCGCTGAGAAAAAGTCTGCTGCATATGGGTTCTCCTTTGAAAAGAATGGGTTTCATAACATTGTCAGAGATGGAAAATGGGGAACGCTCAGCAGCGTTCCCCATAAACTGTAGAAAAGGCTTCGCTTTCCTTTCCACAAAGGCGAAAACAAAATCAAAATCATTTTCGGCCGGGGCGTGTACCTGGCCGAAAATTCTTCTCAGGCTGCAA
>X4_Red_Fox__coassemble_205_pt1 | contig 11023 bp, 11 predicted proteins | sample X4_Red_Fox__metabat2_low_PE_004 | metagenome-assembled genome bin X4_Red_Fox
TTTTGATGCGGTTGAAAAAATACTGGATGTTCGGTTTGGCTGTCTTGGTGCTTGTTTCCTTGGTTTTGTTTTTCACAATGAAAACCGTCCATGTATTTACAGCAGAAGCAGACCAGCTCAACAGCCAAAAGGAAAAAATAGGTCAGGCGAATCTGTCTGTCCAAATTGAGGAAATTCGCTGCTGTTGCTTTCGTTATAAAACCCAGTTTACTTTCCAGCTGGACGATGCCATATTTGATACGGCAGAGAGCAACAACTACAAGAAAATTGGAAATATGACTTTCCTTCACCAGATGTTTTTTGAGGAACAATATGACGCTTTTTCACTGATTTATCCCCAGGACTTTTCCTATGTGGCGCTTATTGCCCATGAAAACATCTATGTGATTCAGAACATGGGCTGCCATATCGAATATGCGGATATTCCCGTGCACTATGGTGGATATGCCCCAGATTGAAATAACCAACGAATCATAAAAGCGGAACACCCTATGAAAACATGGGGTGTTCCGTTCTTTTATCCGGCAAACGGTTACATCTGCACGCTGCCCCGGTTTCCGCCGGGAAGGCCGAAGCTGACGGCGATGGCATCGTCCACCTGGCGCATCTGGGTTTCGTCCAGCCGGCCCATGTGCTCCCGCAGCCGCCGCTTGTCGATGGTGCGGATTTGTTCCAGCAAAATGATGGAGTCCTTGCTCAATCCCACGCTGCCGCCGGCAATGTTGATGTGGGTAGGCAGCCGGGCCTTGCCGGTCTGGCTGGTAATGGCGGCGGCAATCACCGTCGGAGAATGGCGGTTGCCGGTGTCGTTCTGGACGATGAGCACCGGACGGGTGCCGCCCTGCTCGCTGCCCACCACCGGGGACAGGTCAGCATAAAAGATATCTCCCCGTTTGACAGATGTTTCATTCACGTTTCTCACGCTCCGTGGCTAGACTTATGCGCTACCGGACCAAATCCATATGTAACGCAGTTGAGACTATTCTCCCACGAAGCACTGGATTTTATACACAAACGCATCTGCTTCAGACTATGTATTTTCCCGACACAAGGTTACTGAATCTGAAAATTCTCCACGTCCAGCGACAAAATCCGCCGCCCGTCATAGAGAATTTCGCCCCGCCGGGGAACGTTCTTCCCATCCAGCCAGAGATCCAGGCGGAGGGCATCCTCCTCGTAGTCGTCATCCAGGCTCAGGTGCAGCCACTCCCCTTCCTGGCAGGCCGCCGTCAGGCTGCCGCTGCGCAGGGTCTTGAGCAGCACCCACGGGGCGCTCACCGGGCTGAGCTGGTCATCCGCCATCAAGGGAAAATCCAGGGCCGTGTCCGAGAAGGTCAGGCTGCCCTGGCCGTGGCTGATGTGGCCCGTGATGCCGGAAATGGTTTCGGGATGGGTCACGGTGAAGTCCATATTTCCCTGGGAATCTGCCTGGCAGGCCATGCGGAACTGGTACAGCGCCTGTCCATAGTCCGCTGTGATCGCTGCATCAAACGTGCAGGCCGTTCCCCGCAGCAGCTGCCCACGCAACTCCATGCCCCGCTGGATTTCCGCCCCGGAGCAGCCGGTAAGCAGCAGCAGACACACCAACATCAGCCCAACCTTTTTCAATGTATACCCCGCCTTATTTCAGTAGTCGTGGAAGGGCCTGGAGCATGTCCGAGGGCAGCATGGCATACTGCCCCAGCTCCTGAGCGCACAAATCCCCTGCCGCTCCGTGAAGCCAGGCGGCACAGGCGGCGGCTTCCAGCGGCGGCAGCTTCTGCCCCAGCAAGCCGCCGATCATACCGGCCAGCACATCGCCGCTGCCGCCTACCGCCATCCCCGGATTGCCGGTGAGATTGCGGTAGCCCCGGATCCCGTCGGTGATGCAGGTGCGGTGGCCTTTCAGCAGCACGATGCAGCCCAGATCCCTGGCAGTCTCAGCGGCCGAGGCCATGCGGTCCGGCCCCAGCTGGCCGCCCATGCGGAGAAACTCTCCGTCGTGGGGGGTGACGATGGTGGGCCAGGCTCTTCTACGCACTATATCCATATGCCCGGCAAGGCCGTTTATGCCATCGGCATCCAGCACCACCGGGCATGGAGCCTGCTGCAGCACCGCCTGGATCACCGCTGTGGTTTCCTCGCTCCGGCCCAGCCCGCAGCCCAGCACCACAGCATCCATTTGGGGCAGCCGGGGCAGCACGTCTTCCAGCGCCGCCTGGGAAAGCTTGCCGTCGGTCTCCGGCAGCGGGAACACCACCGGCTCATTCAGTTTCCCGGCCTCGATGGCATAAATGCTTTCGGGAACCCCCAGGTATACCAGCCCGGCTCCGCACCGCAAGGCTCCCATGGCCGCAAAATAAGCCGCCCCGGTAAAGCCCCGGCTGCCGCACAGCAGCAGCACCTTACCAAAATTTCCTTTGTGTCCCCATGCATCCCGGTCCGGGAGCAGAGATAAGACCTGCGAATGGTCCAGCTGCCCGATCTCCATAGGAGCCTCCTTCCCCACGGCCCATTTCCCGGGCAATGGCGGTTTTATAGAGGAAGCGTACCACAGGATGCCACCGCCGTCAAGGCAAATGCCGGGATTTTGCGAAAAAACACTTGCAAAATGGATACAAACGTGCTATGATGGCCGTGATATCGAAAAGCAATGATTGGGCTGCCTTGCATTGGGTTTGCCGCACACAGCGAGAGCGGGAGGGTGTGAGCCGCTTGGGTGCGATGCCGGGCTTTCTCCCAGGAGCTGCCGCCTGAACCAAAAGTAGGGTTGGCCGGTTGACACCGTTACCTGTCTTGGGTGTGTCTGCACCTGAAAAGTGCGCCGAATATGCGGCGAATTGCGGGTGGTACCGCGGAAGCTATGCCTTTCGTCCCGGTTTGTGGGAGGAAGGGCTATTTTTTTGCATCGAAATCAGGAGGAACGACCATGAAAGAACAATTGGAGCAGATTAAGCAGCGTGCTTTGCAGGCGCTGGATGCTGCCGAAACACCGGCGGCTTTGGAAGAGCTGCGGGTGAAGCTGCTGGGCAAAAAGGGCGAGCTGACCGCTGTGTTGAAGCAGATGGGCAAGCTCTCTGCGGAAGAGCGCCCGGTGATGGGCCAGCTGGCCAACGCCGTCCGTGCCCAGATCGAGCAGAAGCTGGAAAGCCGCAAGGCTTCCATCCACGCTGCCGCCCTGGAAGCCAAGCTGGCATCGGAGGCCATTGACGTGACCATCCCCGGCGAAACGGTGGCCCTGGGACATCAGCACCCCATGAACCAGGTGCTGCAGCAGATCAAGGACATCTTCGTGGGCCTGGGCTACCAGGTGGTGGACGGCCCGGAGGTGGAGCTGGCGGATTACAACTTCACCCGGCTGAACATCGAGGAGGGCCACCCCTCCCGGGACCGCAGCGACACCTTCTATTTTGACGACAACGACTCCGTGCTGCTGAGGACCCAGACCAGCCCTATGCAGATCCGCTTCATGGAAAATCACAAGCCTCCCTTCTGCATGCTGGCCCCCGGCCGGGTGTTCCGCAAGGACGAGGCCGATGCCACCCACTCCCCCATGTTCCATCAGATCGAGGGCCTGGTGGTGGATGAACACATCACCATGGGCGATTTGAAGGGTGCGCTCATTACCATGATGGAGAAGATTTACGGCGAAGGCTCCGTAATGCGCTTCCGCCCCCACCACTTCCCCTTCACCGAGCCCAGCTGCGAGATGGATATGCAGTGCCACAAGTGCCACGGCGCCGGTGAAATCGACGGCCAGGTGTGCTCCACCTGCCACGGCGAGGGCTGGATCGAGCTGCTGGGCGCCGGCATGGTCCACCCCACGGTGCTGGAAAACTGCGGCATCGACCCAGAAAAGTACTCCGGCTTCGCCTTCGGCATGGGCCTGGAGCGGACGGCCATGGGCCGCATGAAAATCAACGACCTGCGCCTGATTTTCGACAACGACATTCGGTTCCTGAACCAGTTCTAAGGAGGTACGGAAGATGAAACTCAACAGAAAATGGCTTAACGAGGACTTCGTGGATCTGTCCCAGGTTTCGGATAAAGAATTTGTAGAAACCCTGACCGTGTTCGGCCAGAAGGTGGAAACCTACGAGCGGATGGACGCTGAAATCAAAAACGTGGTGGTGGGCAAGGTGCTGTCCATGGTGCGCCATCCCAACTCCGACCACATGTTCATCTGCCAGGTGGACGTGGGCCGGGAAGAGCCGGTGCAAATCGTCACCGGTGCTCAGAATGTCCACGAAGGGGACCTGGTCCCGGCTGCCCTGCACAACTCCCGGCTGCCTGGCGGTGTCCACATCACCAAGGGCAAGCTCCGTGGGGAAGTGTCCAACGGTATGCTTTGCTCCTTCGCTGAGCTGGGGCTGACCCAGAACGACCTGCCCGGTGCTTACGCCGACGGCATTTGGATCCTCAATGACGAGCCTTGCCAGGTGGGCCAGGATATCAACCTGGTCATCGGCAACGACGACACCGTGGTGGATTTTGAAATCACCAATAACCGCCCGGACTGCTACTCCATCATGGGCCTGGCCCGGGAGGCGGCGGCGGCCTTCGGCAAGACCATGCGCCACCATGAGCCGGTGGTTCACGGCAGCGATGCCGGCTCCATCTTTGACCACCTGGATGTGGAGGTGCCGGCAGCGGAGCTGTGCCGCCGTTACTCCTCCCGGATGGTGGCCAATGTGAAGATTGGCCCCTCCCCCAAGTGGCTGCGCCAGCGACTGCGTGCCAACGGTGTGCGGCCCATCAACAACATCGTGGACATCACCAACTATGTGATGCTGGAATACGGCCAGCCCATGCACGCCTTTGACTACCGCTATGTGACCTCCGGCAAAATCGTGGTGCGCCAAGCCCAGCAGGGCGAGAGCCTCACCACCCTGGACGGCATCGTGCGCCAGCTCACCGAGGGAATGCTGGTGATTGCCGACGACCATCGGCCCATCGGCCTGGCCGGCATTATGGGCGGCGAAAATTCCGAAATTGCCGACGATACCACCATGGTGGTCTTCGAGTCTGCCAACTTCGACGGCACCTCTATCCGCCAGACGGCCCTGGCCCTGGGCATGCGCACCGAGGCTTCCGGCAAGTTCGAGAAGAACCTGGACCCCATGATGACCATTCCCGCCGTGGAGCGGGCCTGTGAGCTGGTGGAGCTGCTGGAATGCGGCGACGTGCTGGACGGCACCATCGATGTCATCAATTACATTCCCCAGCCCCGAACCATTCCTCTGGAGCCGGAGAAAATCAACCGCCTGCTGGGCACCAAAATCAGCAAAGAGGACATGGTCCGCTACCTGACCCTGCTGGAAGTTCCCGTGGAGGGCGATGTGATCCAGGTCCCCTCCTTCCGCCCGGACCTGGTGCGGATGGCGGATATTGCGGAAGAGGTTGGCCGCTCCTACGGCTACAACGAGATCCCCACCACCGCCTTCAAGAACGCCACCCAGGGCGGCTATACCCCGGAGATGCTGCTGGAAAACAAGGCAGGCACATTGTGCCGTGGACTGGGCTACAGCGAAATCATCACCTACTCCTTCACTTCCCCTGCGGTGTTTGACCAGATTCGTCTGGCTGCCGACAGCCCCCTGCGCAAGGCTATGCGGATTCAGAACCCGCTGGGCGAGGATACCTCCATCATGCGTACCATTGCCCTGCCCTCCATGCTGGAAATTCTCTCCCGGAACAATGCCTACCAGAACCGGGCGGTGAAGCTGTACGAGCTGGCCAAGATTTACCTGCCCCAGGAAAATCAGCTGCTGCCCCAGGAGCCGAAGATGCTGGTGCTGGGCACCTACGGTGCCAACGAAACCTTCTTCACCCTGAAGGGCGAGGTGGAAGCCATCTTTGCCGGACTGCGGCTGGAAAAGGCCCGCTACGAGGCGGTGAAGGACAATCCCAGCTTCCATCCCGGCCGCTGCGCCCGGGTGTCCATCGGCGGCGTGGACGTGGGTGTGATGGGCCAGATCCATCCTCTGGTGGCCCAGAACTACGGCATTGACACCGATGTGTACTGCGCTGAGCTGAACTTCTCCCAGATGATGCAGCTGCGGCTGCCGGATGCCACCTACACCCCCCTGCCCAAGTACCCCACCGTTTCCCGGGACCTGGCGCTGGTGTGCGACGAGGCCGTCACCGTGGCCCAGGCCGAGGATGTGATCACCGCTGCCGCCGGAAAGCTGCTGCGTAACGTAAAGCTCTTTGACATTTACCGGGGCGTGGGCGTTGCCGAGGGCAAAAAGAGCATGGCCTTCTCCCTGGAGCTGCGTTCCGATGAGCGCACCCTCACTGATACCGATTCCGAAGCCGTGGTCCGCAATGTCCTGGAGGCGCTGAAAGAGCAGCTGGGTGCGGTTCTTCGCTAAAAACTTTACAAATTATTCCAGATTTAGGGCTTTACACCAGGTTGAAATTGGGTTATAATGACCATATTCTACATCTGAAGGAGGCTGAACGCCATGTCGGAAACCGATACCCAGAAATTCACAGTGCCCAGCGATGACAAAGAGAGTATGCGGCGCATTCTCCGTGGTGTGTATGAGGCCCTGACGGAGAAAGGCTATAACCCCATCAACCAGATTGTGGGCTACCTTCTGACCGAGGACCCCACCTACATCACCAACTACAACGGGGCCAGGAGCATGATTTGCAAAATCGACCGGGACGAGCTGATGCAGGTGCTGGTGCGGGACTACCTGTTTGAGCAGGAGTAAGCCGGCTTCTCCCTGGTAACATGCAAAAAAAGCTGTCATTGCAGGCCCGGCGGTTTGCAATGACAGCTTGTTGTGCCTATGCAGCTTGACAAGTTCATACTTTTCCCTCCGTCTTCCGATTTCACCAGATATTGTCAATAATGTTACGTAAACCACCGGTTTTGACGGCGTTTGCTACAAAAACCTTGACAAATACGTAACGATGTGTTACAATCTGATTACATTTTGCAGGAGGTATCTTTCATGGCTGATGAAAACGCAGTTCTCATGTATAAGGGACGCCCGCTGATGCGGAAGGACAATTTGATCTACTACGGCTCCATGGCTGACAGCCACATCGTCATGCTTCAGGTTCTGGAAACCAAAAAGCAGGGCGACATGGACGTGGCTACCCGGGTTTCGGTGCAGCTTCAGCTGACCGACCCTGCCGCCAGAAGCCGGGACAGAATCGTAAAGAAAAGCGAAAAAGACGGTTTTTACACCGCTCTGGACCTGGGCTGTGTCTGGTTGGAGCGGGCGCTGGCGGGGAAATAATCCCGCCAGTTTTTCGGGGCTTCGCCCCTGCGCCGCAGGCTTAGACCTGCGGCCTTACCAAAGACGGAGGACAAAGTATGAATCTCACAAGAAAGCTCGTTACCCTCTCCCTGGCAGTGGTTCTGTCCGCTGCCGCCCTGGTTATTCCCGCTGCGGCGGCGGAGAGCACCATGCACGGCATTGGTTTTGTCAATGCCACCTCGCTTCGGCTTCGTTCCGAACCCAATGAAAGCGCATCCATTTTGGCCACGGCCCCCAAGGATGACTGTGTGGCCGTGATCAGCAAGTCCGGCCAGTGGTATCAGGTCAACTACAATTTGCAGGTTGGCTACATGCACGAGCAGTATCTGGACGTGCTCACCAAGGAAAATGCGGAGCTGGGCTACGGTGAAGTGGTTGGCTCCGGCGTCAATCTCCGCTCCGGCCCCTCTACGTCCCACGGTGTGGTGGCCCGGGCCTCGTCCGGCAGCAAATGCTACATCCTGGGCCTGAACGAAGGCTGGTACAAGGTGATTTATGACGGCAAGATCTGCTACATCCGCAGTGACTTTCTCAAGCTGACGGAAATCCCCTACGAAAACCAGGCTTCCCCCAACTCCCCCAAGTTTTACCGCCGGGGCAAGTCCACCGGCGTTTCCCCCAGCGGCTCGGCTCTCAATGGCGGCACCGCTTCCAGTCCCAGCGCTCCCAGCGCAGACGGCAGCCAGATTCTGGCGGAGGCGCAGAAGTATCTGGGTGTCCCCTACCGCAGCGGCGGCGCTTCCCCGGATGGCTTTGACTGCTCCGGCCTTGTCTATTACGTGCTCAAGCAGGTGGGCATCTCCGCCTACCGCACCCCTGCCGACCAGTACCGTCAGGGTACGTCGGTGGAGAAATCCGACCTTCAGGAAGGCGACATCGTCTTCTTCGCCAATACATACGCCAGCGGCATTTCCCACGTGGGTATCTACGCCGGAAACGGCCAGTTTATCCACGCCCCCAATTCCCGCTCCACGGTCTCCTATTCCGATTTGACCAGCGGCTACTGGGCACAGCACTATTACGGTGCCCGGCGGATGGGATAAAAAATCAACAGCAGCAAGGACATTCGTCCTCGCTGCTGTTTTTTCGTGTTCACGGCTTATGTTGGCATTTTCCAGTCGAAAGCCAGCCTGGGGCTGCCGTCCTCCGTTAGGATGGTGCCGCAGGGCTGGAAGCCTGCACGCTGGATGGCCCGGCGCATGGGCTGGTTGCATGTATGGGTATCGATTCGCAGATAGGTGCAGCGCTTTCGGGCAAAGGCCACGATAGCGGAAAAAATCCCGCCGCTGCCATCTCCGGCCACCCGGTGAATGGTGCCGTAGGGCAGGTCATAGTGCCAGGCCCCGTCATAAATCATCCGGTAGGTAGGGTCCTCCCCCAGCAAAAACGCAAACACGCCATGAATCCCCTGCCCATCCTCCAACAGGTACAGCACCCGGCTGCAAATGTCCTGGGCCAGCTGCTGCCGGGACGGATGGCTGGATCCCCACTGCCCCGGATTTCCGCTGGCTGCCATAAAGGCCCTGGCTCCGGCGTAAATTTCTGCAATTCTCGGCAGATCCTCCGATTCTGCCAAGCGTATGGAATAGGTCATTGTCTTCTCCTTCTTTTGCAAAATATAGGGATATCTTATCATCATCGTATGGAAATTGCAACCTTGGGTATCCTAACTTCACGCCAAATGGCGAACAGCACGTATGGAAGGTGGAACTATGGCAAACTGGAAGCGGGGAAAGCAGAGCTTTGTCCTGCCGCAGCCCCCCGTGATCACGGCCTGGGCCAGCGTGGCCGGAAAGCGGGAGGCGGAAGGGCCGCTGGCCCACACCTTTGATATCAAATGCCGGGATACCTATTTCGGCCAGAAAACCTGGGAGCAGGCGGAAAAGAAAATGCAGCAGCTGGCGCTGAAAAAGCTGCTGGAAAAAGCGGGGCTTTCCATGGAGGAACTGGATTTGGTGCTGTCCGGGGATTTGCTGAACCAGTGCATCGGCTCCTCCTTTACCCTGCGCAATACGGGCATTCCCCACCTGGGGCTGTATGGCGCCTGCTCCACCATGGCCGAGGGGCTGCTGGCGGCAGCCATGGCGGTGGGCGGCGGCTTTGCAGACCGGGCCGTGGCCATGACCTCCTCCCACTTCGCCGCTTCCGAGCGGCAGTACCGCTTTCCCCTGGGCTATGGCGGGCAGCGGCCCCCTACGTCCCAGTGGACCGTCACCGGCTCCGGGGCGGCGCTGGTCTGCCGGGAGGGTTCCGGCCCCAAAATCACCGCCTGCACTATAGGGACCGTCACCGACCTGGGCATCCAGGATGCCAACAACATGGGCGCTGCCATGGCCCCGGCCGCTTACGCCACCATCCGTGCCCACTTTGCGGACCTGCAAACCGGGCCGGAGGATTTTGACCGCATTGTTACCGGGGATTTGGGCCAGATCGGAAAAGAGCTGCTGATGCAGCTGGCACGGCGGGATGGGATATCCCTGGGAGGAAAGCTTATGGACTGCGGCACCCTGGTTTTTGACCCGGCCCGCCAGGACGTTCACGCCGGAGGCTCCGGCTGCGGATGCAGCGCCATCACCCTGTGCGGCACTCTGCTGGAACAGCTGCGCAGCGGGAAGGTGAAAAAGCTCTTATTCTGCGGAACCGGGGCGCTGCTCTCCCCCACCTCCACCCAGCAGAGCCTGCCCATCCCCGGCATCTGCCATGCCGTATCTGTGACAGGAGGGTGCTGACCATGGAATACTGGAACGCATTTTGGGTGGGAGGAACGCTGTGTCTTCTCGGGCAGATCCTCATAGACAAAACCAAGCTCACACCGGCCCGGATTCTGGTGGGCTACGTGGTTGCCGGTGTGATCCTGGGCGGGCTGGGGCTGTATCCGCCCCTGGTTGAGTTTGCCGGGGCCGGTGCGACGGTGCCCTTGACCGGCTTTGGCAACAACCTGGCCAAGGGCGTGCGGGAGGCCATTGCCCAGGATGGGTTTCTGGGCATTTTCACAGGCGGGCTGAAAGCTGCGGCCGGGGGCATTACCGCCGCCATATTGGCAGGACTGCTGGCCAGCCTTTTCTTCCGGCCCAAGGATAAATCCTGACATCCGGGGCACACTACCAAAGCGGCCTGGCCGCAGGATACAGAAGGAGGAAATTCCCTATGAAGAACAAGACCAACCAGTCCAGAAACGAGAGCAAGAACCAGTCCACCAACGAAACCAAGAACGAAACCCAGAACAAGAACTGAGCCAAAATTGGGGTGCCGATGTTTCGGCGCCCCAATTGCTATATAATTTCCCAGGAAATGGGGACAAATTCTCCGATATGGAAAAAATACAGGTACGCTGCCTTAATGGGCATTTCGTAAATGCGGCTCAGCGCACCGGCGTAGATTCGCACCTGGTCTTCGTAGCGATGGGCTGCGGAAAGGACCGTGTCCTGGGTGACATAGTCGGTTTTGAAGTCCACCACGGTGATGCCGTCCGGCTCCAGCAGGGCGCAGTCCACCACGCCTTGCAGCAGCACTTGCTCCCCATCCAGCCCCGGGCCGTAGTTGGTTCCCTCGTCCAGAATGGAGAATTTGAATTCCCGCAGGTAGGGCGTGCCGGAGCGCAGCTTTTGCCCCAGCTCTGTGGCAAAGAAGGCTTCCAGCTCGTGGCAGGAAATCCATTCTCCCTGCTCCTGGGTCAGGAATCCATGGCTGACCAGCCGGTGGATTTCCTCGGAGATCTGGGCCTGACTGCCGCAGTTTTCGTAGCGCAGGTGCTGCATGGCCAGGTG
>X4_Red_Fox__coassemble_209_pt1 | contig 10769 bp, 9 predicted proteins | sample X4_Red_Fox__metabat2_low_PE_004 | metagenome-assembled genome bin X4_Red_Fox
GGCCCGCTCCACCTCCATGTTCATGGCTTCCAGGCTGATTTTCGCCACTTCCGCCACCCGTCCGGCATAGACCTCCCGCTGCACGGCGCTGCCCAGGGTGCCCACCAGCTCCGCAGACTCCTGCAAATAGTGGACCTTCTGCTCGTCGTCGTTCAGGTCGTACTTGCGCAAAATCGCCGCCAGCTGGTATTCCACCCGGTTGGCGGATTCCTCCAACAGCAGCTTGAAGCGGTCTGCGCCGAACTTTTTCAGAAATTCGTCCGGGTCCTTGGCGCCCCGCATTTGCAGCACCTTCACCTGCAAGCCGGCCTTCTCCAAAATGGGAATGGCCCGCTGAGTGGCGTTCTGTCCGGCGTTGTCGCCGTCGTAGATCAGCACCACCTGGCTGGTGTAGCGGCTGAGCAGGTTGGCCCCGTCCTCGGTCAGCGCCGTGCCCAGGGAGGCCACGGCGCAGTCAAAGCCGTACTGGTGCAGGGCGATGGCATCCATATACCCCTCCACCAGAATCATATAATTTAGTTTCGTCTTCTTCGCCAAATTCAGGGCGAACAAGTTTTTCCGCTTGTTAAAAATCAGGGTTTCCGGGGAGTTTAAGTATTTTGCAGCATTGTCGTCCTGCTTCATGATCCGGCCGCCGAAGCCGATGACGTTGCCCCGCACATCGATGATCGGGAACATCAGCCGGTCCCGGAAGCGGTCGTAGAGGTTGCCTTTTTCCTTGCCCTCCGCCACAAGGCCGGAGTCCCGCAGCTCCTGGTCGGTGTAGCCCTTACGGCGGAGCATATCCACCAGGGCGCTCCAGCTGTCCGGGGCATAGCCGATGCCGAACTTGGTAAGCACCGCCTTGGGCATTCCCCGGCCGTAGGCATATTCCAGCGCCGCCGCCCCTGCGGGGGCATAGAGCTGGGCGTGGTAGAACCGGGCGGCCTCCTTGTGCAGCGCCCACAGCCGCTCCTGCTGGCGGTAGCGGGACTGGTACTGCTCGTCCTCCGGCACCTCCATCCCCGCCCGCTTGGCCAAGGCCCGGACGGCATCGGGGTAGCTTAAGCCCTCGATCTCCATCATAAAGTGGATGACCCCGCCGCCCTTGTGGCAGCCGAAGCAGTAGAACATGCCCTTATCCGGGGCCACGGAAAAGGAAGGGGTCTTCTCCCCATGGAACGGGCACAGGCCGAACAGGTTGGAGCCGGACCGTTTCAGGCTCACATACTGCCCCACCACATCTTCAATTGGATTGCGGGCCACCAGCTCGTCCAAAAACGCTGCCGGAAATGCCATAGGCTCCCCTCCTCTGCGCAGCTGTCTGCGCCGTTATTTTCTTCATCTGTAGCAGAACGCCTGAACGAAAATCAGGCATTCCATCCAATAAAACCACACACGCACTTATCCCCGCACATGCCAGCCCGCCGGGATGAACAGCCGGGTATAGGTGTCCACTGCATAGTTGTCGGTCATGCCGGCGATGTAGTCGCACACCGTCCGCTCCATGCCGTCGAAGCTCAGCTGGGGCTGGAAATCCTCCGGCAATGCCTCCGGGTGGGCGCAGTAGTATTCAAAGAGCCGCTTGAGCATATCCTTGGCCTTCCGCTCCTCCCCCTTGGCCACCGGGTTTCGGTAGACCCGCTGGAACATGAAGCTGCGCAGATCCTTCAGCGCCTGCTCCACCTGGGGCGACAGGCAGATCTGCCCTGCCTCCCGGGAGACCAGGATGATATCCGTCACCAGGGTATTGATCCGGGCGCTGTGGGTAGCCCCCAGGACCTGGGTGACGGAGCGGGGAATGTCCTCATTGGTGAGGATGCCCGCCCGGATGGCATCGTCAATGTCGTGGTTGACATAGGCAATCTGATCGGAGCGGCGCACTACCTGTCCTTCCAGGGTGTCCGGCCACAGGGGGCCGGTGTGCCGCAGGATGCCCTGGCGCACCTCCTGGGTCAGGTTCAGCCCCTGGCCGTCCTTTTCCAGCACGTCCACCACCCGCAGGCTCTGCTCGTTGTGCAAAAACGGGCGGCCCCAGCACTCGCTGAGGGCAGACTCTCCGGCGTGGCCGAAAGGGGTGTGGCCCAGGTCGTGGCCCATGGCAATGGCCTCGGCCAGATCCTCGTTCAGCCCCAGCGCCCGGGCAATGGTCCCGGCGATCCGGCAGACCTCCAGCGTGTGGGTCATCCGGGTGCGGTAGTGGTCCCCCTCCGGCCGGAGGAAGACCTGGGTCTTGTGCATCAGGCGGCGAAAGGCCTTGCTGTGCACGATTCGGTCAATGTCATGCTGATAGCAGGTACGCACATCCTCCGCCTCCGGCGCTTCCGGCCGGGGACGGCCCTGAGAGCGGTCGGCAAAAGCCGCCAGCGGATTCAGCCGCTTGTGTTCCAGATGCTCCAATTCTTCCCGCACGGTCATGGTTCCCACCCCGTATTCCAAAATTGATGCTGCTATTTACGTATCCACCGGGAACGCCCGGTATTCCTGAGCCACCTCCATGGCCTCCACCGTACCGCTGGTAAGGTCCGTCAGTGCCTCCAAAAAGGGCTGGGTCTGCCCCTGGGGCAGCAGCACCTCCAGCTCCACCTCGGCGCCGAAATCCGTCTGCCGCACCAGGCCGCCAAAGGCGGCAATTTCCTGCTTCACCCGCTCGTAAAAGGGATAGGGACAGGGCAGATACAGCACCGTCCACACCCGTTTCATAGACTTTCCCGCCGCATCCACGGCGATTTTCGCCCCTTTGGCATAGGCCCGCACCAAACCGCCGGCCCCCAGCAGAATGCCGCCAAAGTATCGGGTCACCACGCACACCACGTTAGAAAGCCCCTCCCGCTGCAGCACTTGCAGCATGGGCATTCCGGCGGTGCCCCCCGGCTCTCCATCGTCGGAGAACCGAACCGGCCCGTCCTGGATCACATAGGCCCAGCAGTTGTGGGTGGCATCATAGTGTTTTTTCTTCATCTCCTGGATTTTTTCCAGGGCTTCCTCCTCCGTCTCCACTGGCCAGAGACGGCCGATGAACCGGGATTTTTTCTCCACAAATTCCCCTTCCCCAAATTGGGTGGGGACCAAGTATTCAACCAAGGCTCACTGCCCTCCCACCACATACTGGCGCAGCCGTCCCAGCAGGATGCTGTCCACAATGGCCTCCACCTGGATGCCCTCGGGGGTGTAGTCCACGCTCAGCACCCGGGCGTTATCATGGAGGGTCTCCACCAGGCCGCCCTGGGCATAGGGCAGCAGCAGCTGCACCTGGTGCCGGGCCTGGTCCAGGGCCTTCTCAATGGCGGCAAGCAGGCCGTCCATATTGATACCCTTTTTGGCGGAGATGGCCACAATGTTCTTGCCCCGGGGGATTTCGTCCATGTAGACCAGATCCGCCTTGTTGTAGCATTTCAGCACCGGTGTGCCGGGGCGGGCCAGCTGGGCGATCAGCTTCTCCACCACGGCGATGTGCTGCTCCGGGTAGGGGTCGGAGGCATCGATGACGTGCAGCAGCAAGTCCGCATACTCCAGTTCCTCCAGAGTCGCCCGGAAGGCATTCACCAGATGGTGGGGCAGCTTGGAAATAAAGCCCACCGTATCCGACAGGATCACGTCCAGGTTGTCCGACACCGTCAGCAGCCGGGAGGTCGTATCCAGGGTATCAAACAGCCGGTCGTTGGCAGGGATCCCCGCCCCGGTGAGCTGGTTGAGCAGGGTGGATTTGCCGGAGTTCGTGTAGCCCACAATAGCCACCACCGGGATGGCGTTCTTCATCCGCCGCTCCCGCTGCACCGAGCGCACCTTGCGCACCTGTTCCAGCTCCCCTTCCAGCCGGTCGATCCGCTCCCGGATGTGGCGGCGGTCGGATTCCAGCTTGGTTTCGCCGGGGCCACGGGTGCCGATGCCGCCGCCCTGGCGGCTCAGGCTGGCGCCCATGCCGGAGAGTCTGGGCAGCAGGTACTTATACTGGGCCAGCTCCACCTGAAGGCGGCCCTCCTTGGTTTTCGCCCGCTGGGCGAAGATGTCCGGGATCAGGGCGCTGCGGTCCAGCACCGTCACGCCGATCAGCTCCTCCAAAGCCCGGATGTTTCCAGGGGACAGCTCGTTGTCAAAAATCACCATGGTGGAGCCGGTGTCCTCCACCAGCTGGCGCACCTCCATGGCCTTGCCCTCACCGATGAAGCTGTGGGGGTCCGGGGTGTGGCGGTTTTGCAGCACCTTGCCGGTGCAGATGCCGCCGGCCGTTTGCAGCAGCTCTTCCAGCTCCCGCAGGGATTCATCGTTGGCCGTCTGCTCCTGGCTGAAGCAGTCGGCATTCAAGCCCACCAGTACTGCCCGCTCCTGGACAGCCTGTTCCATTGTCAGTTCCGTCATTTCCATAGACCCTCCTCGTTTGCAAAAAGCACTTTTCTACAGTATACCACATTTGCCCCCCAGGGGACAACCTATTTCCCAGGGAAAATTATGAACAAAAAGAAAAATCCGCACCACGAAAACCGTGGTGCGGATGCTTGCCGTCTTACTTCAGGCCAAAACGCTTGTTGAACCGATCAACACGTCCACCGGTGTCAACCAGCTTCTGCTTGCCGGTATAGAAAGGGTGGCACTTGGAGCAGATCTCAACACGAATGTCCTTCTTGGTAGAACCAGTGGTAAAGACATTGCCGCAGGCACAGCGGATGGTGGTCTGTTCGTAATTGGGATGGATACCTTCCTTCATTTTGTTCACCTCTTTCTTATCAGGTAAGGGCAGTAGTGCCCTAGTAATCTTTAATCGCCCGGATATCATAGCACATCCTTTCGGAAAATGCAAGCATTATTTTTTCTTTTTTTCAAAAATCTCGGTTTCGTCCCAGAATAGGTCATTCAGGGTCAGGCCCAGCACCTGGCAGATGCCGATGCACAGGCGGATGGTGGGGTTGTAATCCCCCTTTTCGATGGCGTTGATGGTCTGCCGGGATACCCCCAGCCGGTCCGCCAGCTCCTGCTGGGACAGCCCCGCCGCTGCCCGGGCCTGCTTCATGGCATAGTTTTTTCCCATGCCTTATTCCTTTTCCTGCCAAACCATCCGAATGGCATACAGCACCGACAGGCTCAGGAAGAATACACTCAGCACCAAGCTCATCAGCAGACTGCTCCCCTGCCCTGCCAGCGCCAGCGGCTGTCCCCCACGATACCGGGCAATCGTCTGTGCCAGATTGACTCCGCCCAGCAACAGATACACCAACGCCGTTCCCCCCGGCCGCTGGCCCAAGGGCAGCGCCGCATTGGTCAGCAGGGGGCACAAGGACTTGCTGCATTTTCTGCTTTGCAGAAAATCAAGGTGTCGCCGTCGTCCAGCCGCCGGCGAACAACACCCCGCTGGGGTGTTGCATCCAATGGTTCAAGACCTGTTGGCTGCGACAAAAAAGTCCAACAGCAAATGCTGTTGGACTTTTGGCAGGGGCACAAGGACTTGAACCCTGAGCCTACGGTTTTGGAGACCGCCGCTCTACCAATTGAGCTATACCCCTATATATGCAAGGCGAAGGCCTGAATAAACTGGTGGGCCTTCAGGGATTCGAACCCGGGACGATCCGGTTATGAGCCGGAGGCTCTAACCAACTGAGCTAAAGGCCCATACTGTGTTGGTACATTCGCCCATCACGGGTGGTATTATAGCACCGAATCCCCAGTCTGTCAAGGGATTTCTTCGGGAATTTTCCGCTTTATTTCACCAGGTGACAAATGTCTGCAAAGGTGATACAATGGAAGAAATCATCTAACCGGGAGGTAGATTCTATGAACCAACAACAGATCATGCAGATTTTCCAGGACACGGCCTACGTCCGCATGGGCGGCAGCCCGGAGGAGCTGCGGTGCGCCCAGTACTTGCAGTGCAAGGCGGCGGCCTTCGGCGGCCAGGCGGAGATCGTCCCCTTTGACGTGCAGATGGCCGACATTCTCCAGGCCGAGCTGGTGGTGGACGGGAAGCAAATCCCCTGCAAGGGCTATCTGTGCGCCGGAAGCCAGGAGGTGGAGGCCCCTCTATACTACCTGCGCAGCCGGGACAGCTATGCCCTGAGCCAGTGCAGGGGCAAAATCGTCCTGCTGGACGGCTACCTGGGATACTGGGTCTATCAGGACCTGCTGGAAAACGGCGCTCTGGGCTTTGTCACCTACGACGGCAACGCCAACTATGCCGACCGGGACATTGACCAGCGGGAGCTGCGGGGCTTCGTCAGCCAGGGCAGGAAGATCCCCGGCGTGAACATCAACGCCAAGGATGCCGTGGAGCTGGTGCGCTCCGGGGCGGCCCAGGCCAAGATCCTGCTGAAGCAGCACGAGTACACCGGCCAGTCCCACAATGTGATCCTGGATTTGCCCGGCCAGCGGGAGGAGTTCATCGCCTTCACCGCCCACTATGACTCCACTTCCCTGTCCCAGGGCGCTTACGACAACATGTCCGGCGCCATCGGCCTGCTGGCTATGGCGGAGTATTTTTCCGCCAATCCCCACAGCTACGGCCTGCGCTTTATCTGGTGCGGCAGCGAGGAACGGGGCCTGCTTGGCTCCAAAGCCTACTGCGAGGATCCGAAGAATCTGAAAAACTGCGTTCTGTGCATCAATCTGGACATGATCGGCTGCATCATGGGCTTCTTCCTGGGGTGCGTCACCGGGGAAGAAAAGCTGTGCCACTACCTAAGCTACCTGGGCCAGGAGCTGGGCTTCTCCATCAAGACCCAGCAGGACGTGTATTCCAGCGACTCCACCCCCTTTGCCGACAAGGGCATCCCCGCCGTGTCCTTCGCCCGGGAGGCCAGCTCCTCCGTGGCCACCATCCACAACAGCTACGACACCATGGCCCTGATGTCCGGCCCCCAGATGGAGGCGGACATTGCCTTCATCCAGACCTTCGCCGCCCGGATGGCCAACGCCGCCCAGTGCCCCGTGGCCAAGGAAATGCCGGATCCTATGAAGGAAAAGCTGGATATTTACCTGTGCCGCAAGCGGAAAAAGGACTGATTCCGCCTTTTTCCTCTGAAAAAAGGCTTCCAGCCCTGCCATTGGGCAATTCGACAGAAAACGTTCAAAAATAGTTCACATTTTTGTCCCCTCCTCTAATTGTTTTCCACTAAAAACATGGTACAATGAATCTGTATTCCAGCAAAAATTGGAAAGAAAGGTAGAAATCATGTTAGAAAAAGTTTTTAAACTCTCCGAAAACAAGACCACGGTCAAAACGGAAGTGGTCGCCGGTCTGACCACCTTCATGACCATGGCCTACATCATTGCCCTGAACCCCAACCTGCTCACCGGGTTCGGTTCTGCCGGCGCTGAGCTGTGGAACGGCGTGTTCCTGGCTACCTGCATTGCTTCCGCTGTGGGTATGTTCTGCATGGCCTTCCTGGCCAACAAGCCCTTCGCCATGGCCCCCGGCATGGGCCTGAACAGCTTCTTCGCTGTGGTCGTGGGCAACATTGTCTCCCTGACCGGCATGAGCTATGTGGCCTCCTTCCAGGCTGCTCTGGTGATCATCCTGGTGGAAGGCATCGTGTTCATCGTCCTGTCCCTGTTCAATATCCGGGAGAAGATCGTGGAGTCCATTCCTCTGGGCATCCGTCTGGGCATCTCCCCTGCCATCGGCCTGATGCTGATGAACATTGGCCTCGGCTCCAACGCCGGCATCTACAGCGAGAACGGCGGCCCCTTCTTCATGATGCGGGACTTCTTCGGCGCTCTGACCCCCAGCGTGGCCCAGACCTCCATGGGCAGCGGCTACGCCGCCATGGTGCTCACCGTGGTCACCACCTTTGTGGGCCTGTTCGCCATCGTCGCCATGTCCAAGAAGGGCGTGAAGGGCTCCGTGCTGTACGGCATGCTGATCGCTTCCGTGGTGTACTGGGCCGGTTCCTTCCTGTTCCTGCACACCAACCCCTTCGCTTCTCTGGCCACCGCTTCCTTCGAGCCCCCCTTCGCTGACATGGTGAGCACCACCCTGTTCAAGTTCAACTTCGCCGGCATCCTGGACATCGGCTGGTTCACCTTCCTGACCCTGATCATCACCTTCTGCATCATTGACATGTTCGACACCATCGGCACCCTGGTAGGCACCGCTTCCCGGGCCGGCATGGTGGACGAGAACGGCAATATGCCCAACATGAAGGAAGCTCTGCTGTCCGATGCTGTGGGCACCGTGGTGGGCGCCTGCACCGGCACCTCCACCGTCACCACCTTCGTGGAGTCCGCTTCCGGCGTGGAAGCTGGCGGCCGCACCGGCCTGACCGCTGCCGTCACCGGCATCCTGTTCCTGGCCTGCATCTTCATCGCCCCCATCGCCGCCATCATCCCTGCTGCTGCTACCTCTGCCGCTCTGATTTACGTGGGCGTGCTGATGCTCCAGGGCCTGAAGAATGTGAACTTCGATGATATGGACCAGATGGTTCCCGTGGCACTGATGCTCATCGGTATGCCCGTCTCCGGCTCCATCGGCCACGCCATCGGCATCGGCCTGATCTCCTACACCATCATGAAGGTCTTCGGCGGCAAGGCCAAGGAGGTTTCCATCCTGACCTACGCCATCTCCCTGCTGTTCCTGGTGAAGTTCTTCCTGGCTGTGTAATCTGCAAAATGAAGTGCCTGCTCGTTTGAGCAGGCACTTTTTTGTGTCCATAATCTTTGCTTTCTTTGCCAACTGGATTTTGGGTTCGACTTCTTTATTGGCGAGCCTCTGGACGGCAACACCCTGGTTGGCCATGTCCAAAAGGAGCAAAAGAGCAACAGAATACAAGAATAAATTGTGATTTCACAAGATTGGTGTTATAATGAGAGAAATGTTCCCGCCGGGGCAACCGCCCCAGTGATATGGATACATTAGCCCGTATCTGCGAAACGCCGAATTGTGAGATTACCGATGTGATTGAGTTAGTACCAGACGAGCCTGCTTCCACAGGAGGTAAGGAACATGAGCGAATTGAAACCAAGAATAACGGAAAACGGAATTGATTATATCCTTGTCGGAGATTACTACATCCCGGATTTGAAGCTGCCGGAGGAACACCGCCCTATCGGAAAGTATGGACGGATGCACCGGGAATATTTAAGAGAAGTCCATCCAGCCAGATTGAACACATTGATACTGACCGGGGAATTGTGGACATACCTTGCAGACCTGAACGCACAGGCACAGGAACGGTTAGACGCCATCATGGAGCAGATGAAAGCTGCCGAGGGCGTGACAGAGGAATTAAAGCGTACCTGTCAAATGGAATGGGTACAACGATGTAATAACATCCATAACCGGGCAGAAGAAATCGTTTTGCATGAGATGATTTATTTATAACGGGATGTTAGCGTGATTATTACAAATCGGAAGTTGTGAGGTAGGTATAATGAACTGTAAAATCGAACAATTAGACGAAAAAACTGTAGATAATTTTTGGAGATTAAGAAAAGAGCTGTTTTTGGAATTGGGAGAAGTTTCTAACGAAATGGATATTTCCGAACTAAAATCAGCAACCGAACAGTATTACTTATCGCATATAAACAAAGATTTATTGTGTTGGGGGCTATACCAAGAAGGAAAAATTGTTGCGATTGGTTCCTTATGCTTATTTTCTCGTATCCCGTATCAGGAAAATTTAAGCGGAACAGAAGGCTATATATTGAACATATATACTTCTAAACATTTTAGAAAATGTGGTTTTGCAAGTCGAATTTTAGATACCATAATGGAGTACAGCAGACAGCATCATATAAAAAGATTATGGCTTAGCAGTAGTGAACAGGGAAAACACTTGTATGCAAGGAAAGGATTTATCAAAAAAGAAAATGAGATGGAATTATTTTTATGACGATAAAGTGTCAATATTTACAAAGATAGCGGAAAGATATGATTGGAAGATAATCGGTAAGCCGATGCTTTTGAGTGGAGGTTTTATGCACAAGATGTATAGGATTGATACACAGCAAGGAACTTTCGCTCTAAAACTGCTAAATCCGTTTGTTATGCAAAGAGAAACCGCTATGGATAATTTTGCAAAAGCTGAACGGATAGAACTTTTATTGGAGCAGCAAGGTGTTCCGATTCTTCCTGCATTGTCTTTGGACGGAAGAAAAATGCAGGAGGTAGACGGCGAACATTTCTACCTATTTGACTATTTTCCCGGAAAAGCCTTACAGGGCAATGAGATAACAGCGTATCACTGCAAAGAAATGGGAAAGGTACTTGCTGAAATTCATAGTATAGACAAAAAATATGAAAATGAAGTTTTTTGTGAAATGTCTATTGATTGGAATTTTTACCTTGCAGAAATGAAAAACACCGATACGAAATTATACGCAATGTTGAAAGACGCTTTGCCTGTTATTCAAGATAGTCAAAATAAAGGCAATCAGGCAAGAAAAAAACTCCCCCCAATCGTATCAATCTGCCATAATGATATGGACTGCAAAAATGTTCTCTGGAACGGGAATGATTATCGCATTATTGATTTGGAATGCTTATCTTATAGCAACCCGTTTATGGAATTGTTTGAATTGGCATTGTGCTGGTCAGGATATGAAGATTGCAAAATAGATTTTCAGTTATTTCAATCTTTTTTACAGGGGTACAAAAATGCCGATGGGAATATGCCCGTGGATTGGGAAACATTATATGATTGCGATAACGGCAGATTGGAATGGCTGGAATATAACAGCAAGCGTGTTTTGGGCATAGACTGTGGAGCAGATGAAAAAGAAATCGGCATAAAGCAGGTTGAAGAAACGCTCCATCACATTATTTATTATTTCAATATGAGAGACCAGATACTTGAGCATTGTAG
>X4_Red_Fox__coassemble_223_pt1 | contig 9942 bp, 12 predicted proteins | sample X4_Red_Fox__metabat2_low_PE_004 | metagenome-assembled genome bin X4_Red_Fox
GTGTAGGGGTGGTTCAGCTCCTGAGGGAGATTTTCCGACCAGAGAATTTCACCGCCGTCATCCAGTACCATGGCCCATTCAAACGTGGCCTGCCAGTCCAGATCCTGGGCCGGGGAGAGGGAGCCGTCCGGGGCCTGGGTGAAGCTCTCAGCCAATTGGCCGATGGGGAAGTAGCTGTTCTGATATTTAATGCCAAAATCCACTACTAGCCCAAAAAATATGGCCAGATTCACAAAAAGCACCAGCACCACCGTGGCAAAGGCCATCAGCAGATACCGAAATACCATCCGGGAAACCGTCTTCATCCCTCGCCCTCCCGCCGCAGCTTGTAGCCCATGCCCCGGGCAGTGAGGAGCCAAACCGGCTGGGAGGGGTTGTCCTCCAGCTTTTCCCGGAGATGGCGCATGTGGACGTTCAGGGTGTTTTCATAGCCGTAGTAGCCGTCGGACCACACCGCCTCGCACAGGGCATCATAGGTGACGATGTGCCCCCGGTTATCCAGCAGCTTTTGCAGCAGCTGCCGCTCGGTGGCAGTTAAGTGGACACAGCCCTCCGGGCCGGCGACGGTGGCATCCTGAAAATCCACCCGGCGGCTGCCCAGCACCAGCTGCTGGGGGCGCTGCAGCTCCTGGCGGTAGAACCGGCGGAGAATCAGCTGAATCCGCAGCAGCAGCTCCTGGGTGAGGAAGGGCTTGGTCAGATAGTCGTCTGCCCCCAATCCCAGGCCAAACAACCGGTCGCTGTCGGCATCCCGGGCGGACAGAAAGAGAATCGGCCCGTCCCACCGGCTGCGAATCTGCTGAAACAGGGAAAACCCGTCTCCGTCCGGAAGGTTGACGTCCAAAATAATCAAATCCGGGGAAAATTCCTCCAAAATCTGCCTGGCCCCGGCGGCGCAGTCTGCCGTGCGGGGGGCGGGATATCCGGCATCCGTCAGGGTCTGCCTCAGCAGTTCCAGCAGGGCCGGGTTGTCGTCCACCACCAGCACCTTGGCTTGAAAAATGGATTCCATGCAGCGCTCCTCCTTTTGTTTTTTCTTATTATACCGTGGAAAAGCCGGGTTTTCCAGTGCTCTCAAGGAAAATTAAGGCAAAGTTAAGCGGCGATACAGGAAAAGCTAAGCTTCCGGGGATACCATAGGGGCATGAAAGGAGTTGTGCGTATGAACAACGTGATCGAAACCACCGATTTGGTGAAAGCCTACAACGGGCGGCAGGTGGTAGACCGGGTGAACCTGGCCGTGCCGGAGGGCAGTGTTTACGGCTTCATCGGCCCCAACGGGGCGGGTAAATCCACCACCATGAAAATGCTGCTGGGCCTGGTGCATCCCACCGGAGGCAGGGTGGAGATTTTGGGAAAGACCATGGATCCGGAAAACCGCCTGACCCTGCTGAAGCAAACCGGCTCTCTGATTGAATCCCCGGCCTGCTACGGCCATCTCACGGGGCAGGAAAATTTGGAAATCCTGGCCCAGCTGAAGGACGTGCCCAAAACGGACATTGACCGGGTGCTGGAAATTGTGGAGTTGACCCAGTGCCGCCATCGGAAGCTGAAAACTTATTCCCTGGGAATGCGCCAGCGCTTGGGGATTGCCCAGGCCCTGCTGGGAAATCCCAAGGTGCTGATTCTGGACGAACCAACCAACGGCCTGGACCCGGCGGGCATCCAGCAGATGCGGGCCTTGATTCGGGATATGCCCCGCAGATGCGGCGCTTCCGTGCTGATTTCCAGCCATTTGCTCAGCGAGATGGAGCAGATGGCGGACCAGGTGGGCATCCTCAACCAGGGCAGGCTCCTGTTTCAGGGGCCGCTGTCCCGGCTCCGTGCCCACAGCCAGGGGGACATCACCCTGCGGCTGCTCCGCCCGGAGCTGGCAGGGCCGGTGCTGAAGCCGCTGGGAGTACAGGCCGCTCCCCAGGTGACCATCCCGGCTATGGAAGAGGAGAGACTGGCGGCGCTGGTGGCCCAGCTGGCGCCTGCCGGGGTGGTGGAGCTGACCCGTCGCACTAAGACTTTGGAAGAGATATTCCTGAGCCTGACCGAGGGGGGGATCCAATGAAGACCATTGCCGCAGAGCTGAAAAAAAGCCACCGCCGGTATGACGGCCTGGTGGCTGTGGGTATTGCTGCGTTTGTGCTGCTGTGGTGCTCCATAGGCAAGGACACGGAGGAAACCCGGACGATGGGCTATTCGGCGCTGTTTTATGCCGTGCCGGTGATGCACAGCGTTGTGATGCCCCTGGGCATGGCGGTTTTTGCCAGTCGGTGCTGGGATTTGGAAAGCAAAGCCCAAAACTGCCGCATTCTGTTCACCATCCAAAGCCGCAGTGCCCTGTTCCGGGGCAAATGCGCCGTGGCATTGCTGCACCTTCTGCAGATCACCCTGGCGGAGGGGCTGGGAATTTTGCTCATGGGAAGGCTCCATGGCTACACCGAAAGGCTGGATATGGGACAGTTTTGGTGGCTGATGGTGTGTACGCTGGCGGTAAACGCCATGCTGTTTTTCCTGGCGCTGCTGCTGAGCATTCGCTTTGACAGCCAGGTGCCCACCCTGGCGGCGGGGATGCTCGCCAGCCTCAGCGGGATTTTTGCCGGATTTATGCCCCCGGTGGTGAGCTATTTTCTCCCCTGGAGCTATTACATCCCTCTGACCGCTATGACAATGGATTGGACCCGGGAGACCCGGGTTGTGCGCTACATTCCCAGGGAGTTCCCCCTGGGGCTGCTGGCGGTGTGCCTGGCGCTGGGGGCGCTCAGCGCCTGGGCCGCCTGGCAGGCGCTGAAACGCAAGGAGGTGTGAGGATGCTGCTGCGCTGTATCCGTGCCGAAGAGGAAAAACTCCGCCGCTCCGGGATTTGGCTGCTGTTTTTGGCCATTCCCGTGATTTCAGCGGTGTATGGCACGTTTAATTACAATATGAATTTGGGCCTGCTCACCCATGGCTGGTACGACCTGTGGACCCAGTATACCCTCTTTTACGCCACGTTTTTCTTCGGGCCGCTGATTGGGGTGTATGCATCCTACCTGTGGCGTTTGGAGCACCGGGGTCACAACTGGAATGTGATTTTGGCAGCGCCGGTGCGGCCCATGTGCCTGTTTGCCGCCAAGTTCTGGGTGGTGCTGCAAATGACCCTGCTGACCCAGCTGTGGCTGCTGGTGCTGTTCGTGCTGGGAGGAAAGCTGGGGGCCGGGCTGCCGGGACTGCCTCCTGTTCAAATCGTGGGGTGGCTTCTGCGGGGCGTGGTGGGCAGTGTGGCCATTGTGTCGCTGCAATTGCTGCTGTCCATGGTGATTTCCAATTTTGCCCTGCCGGTGCTGGTGGCTCTGGGGGGCAGCATTGGGGGACTTCTGATGACCAGCCGGGGCTGGGGGCTGTGTTGGCCCTATGCGCTGATGCTCATGGGCATGAATTCCAACAAAACCGAGGATGCCATGGCGGGGCAGTTCGGGGCTATGGTGGTCAGCTGCGGGGCGTTCACCCTGGTTTTCTGGCTGGCGGCCTGGGTCTATCTGCGCCGCAGGGATGTGAAGGCATAAAAGCGGCCAGCCGTATTGGGCCTATTTGTGGTAGCGGGTGCCTGCCTGGATGGTTTCGCAGCGGTAGAGCTGTTCCAGCACCATGATGCGGGCCAGATGGTGGGGGAAGGTCATGGGGCCCATGGACAGCTTCAGGTCCGCCCGGGACTTGACCCTTGGGGACATGCCGAAGGAGGAGCCGATTACAAAGCAGGCGCTGCTTTTGCCAGAGTTTTTCACCTGGGCCATGGTCTGGGCCAGGGCCTCGCTGGACAGCTCCTTGCCCTCCGGGGTGAGGATGCACAGCCAGGCGCCCTTGGGGATTTTGGAAAAAATCAAATCCGCTTCCTTTTCCAGCCCGGCGAAAATCTCCCCGGGGGCGGGATTCTCCGGCAGCCGCACCTCCGGCAGCTCCACCAGGGAGAACCGGCAGTAGCCCCCCAGCCGCTTGGCGTATTCGGCGGCGGCAGAGAGATAGAACTTTTCTTTCAGCTTGCCCATGGCAATCAGGGTAATGTCAAACATAAGATCCCTCCCAGGATGATTTTCCTGATTTTATCACTTTTTGGATAAAAAGGCAAGGATGAAATGGCGCCTTCCCCGGAAACCTAACCCGGGAGGTGGAATTATGAAGGAAAAGAAAGAAAAAATCATCACCGACCCCAACGGCAGCTACACCGGCCGGGGAAATCACCCCTATGAAAAGCCGGTGCAGGATGCGGATGACCTGTAAGCCAAAAGCACCGGCGGAAACTCCGCCGGTGCTTTGCTTGTATTTGAATCCGGCAAAGGCCCGATTTCTCTGCCGGTATGCCAACTTATTGGATGGGGATCTGTTCGTAAATCCGAGCCGTGGGTTTGCCGTTGGCATCCTTTTCCCAGCCCATGTGATAGGCAAGAGATTCCAGCTTGGAAATGTCCAGAATTCCGTCTACAGTGGTGTAGGTGACAACGCAGATGCGTTCTGTTTCCCATCGATTGTAGTCTTCGGTTGTGGGAGCCACCAGAACCGAAGTGCCGTCGTTCATACAAACCTTATGAAGGGGAGGGGAGAGGGATTCCAGCTGCTCCCAGCCGTCCCAATCGTGATCGGACTGGTAGACAGCCCGGATGGATTTCTGGTTGATTTCCGCTTCTAGCAGAGTCAGGCCGCTGTCGCCGATTTCTGCGTTGGGGGTGATGGTGACAGTGCTGCTGTCGCTGTCCGCACCAGTCAGCGTCCAGTGCAGGTCCCAGCTGCCTTCCACCAATTCTTCCGGCATTCCAGCTTTTTCTGTGGACTGCTGGCCGAAGGCGGCCAGATGCACCTGAATCTCCTTACCAAGCAAGGGTTTGTCCTGATGGAATCTGAGCCAGATGGTAAACTCCATGCTGCCATCAGGGGCGACATACTGGGGTACATAGGAGCCGTTTTGCATTTCCACCGGCTTTCTGCTGCTGGCGTAGACTTTACTGCCGTTTTCATCCCTGATAATACCGTCGAAGAAGGTGTAGCTCATGGAGGAATAGATGTTGTCTTGCCCGTCGGCGGTAATGGTGGGCCATACATGCGGGTATCTTCCCTCCGGCAGCTGGAAGCCCTCCACCCGGAAGGTCAGCTCGCAGCCGTATTCGTCGGCGATGGTCTGCACGGCGGTGACGGTGATGCCCTGGTCGGTGGCGCTGAGGACTTCCTTGGTGTTCTGTTGGCCGCTGGGCTGGGTGGACTTGCCATCCAGCATTACGGACAGGCCGCTGTCCTTGGCCTGGTCCTTGATTTGCTGGGAGGGATTGTAGCGGCTCTGAGCGTTGCTGGACCAGCGGGTGAAGACCGCTGCACCGGTGAGGGTGGCCAGGGCTGCCGCTGCCACCAGAGCCACGGCCAGCATCCGCTTGGTAGGGGAGGACATGGCCTTTTGGGGGGCGGCCTGGGGGCGGGCTTGGGTCAGATTTTTCACCATGCGCTGCTTGGCCTCCGGGGAGAAGGTAAGCTGGTCCATGGCCTCATTCAGTTCTCTTGCAAAATGGTTTCTCATACGGCGCTCCTTTCGTTGTCCAGCATCTGGCGCAGCTTTCGTCGTCCACGGGAGAGATACTGGTTGACGGCGGTTTCGCTTTTGCAGAGACAGGCGGCAATTTCCTTGGTGGTGTATTGCTCGTAATAGTATAGGTACAGGCTGATACGGTGGTTCTCCGGCAGGGATTTCATCAGCTCCAGCAGCTGGGATTCCGGCTCCTGAGGAGCGGTAAGTTGCCCGGCATCCTCCAGGGGAACGGTGCGCCGGAAAAAGGAGCTTTTCAGCTGATCCTTGCAGGTGTTGATAGTGGTGCGGATGATCCATGCCTTTTCGTGCTCCACCGTGTCAAATCGGGGGGCGTTGGTCATGTACTTAAGAAAAACGCTTTGGCAGATGTCCTCTGCGTCCCAGGTTTGTTTCAGATATTGGTAGCTGATGCGCAGAATCATGTCGGCATAGGTCTTTACCAGTCGCCTGGCTTGAAATTCATCCATGAGATCACTTCCTTTGTGTTTTTGAGGTCCTCTGTCTATAATACGACCCAGGCCATCAAAACCTGACACCATCATAACAAAAAAATTTCGGAATGTCCAAAAACATTCCGAAATTTTTTGCGGGACCCTAGCTGTGTCCCGATTCCATGTGCTCGTATTTCCGCTTGGTGGCCATGCCGCCCCGGATGTGGCGCTGGCGCTTGTTTTCATCCAGCACAGCCCGGGCCTGGGCATAGAGGGCGGGATTGCACTGCGCCAGGCGCTGGGTCAAGTCCTTGTGGACGGTGGACTTGGAGATTCCGAAGTGTTTGGCGGCGGCACGGACGGTTGCGTCGGTTTCAATCAGGTACACAGCCACTTCACAGGCCCGCTTGCATAGGTTTTGCTTCATAGGCTCCCCTCCGATGCTGTGTGCGGATAGAACACTCTATGCCCGCTGCCGGGGCTTTATGCAAGCTTGACAGACAGGGGAAAAGGGGGTAAAATGAACCCATTAGGAGGGATGCCACCATGCTTTATTTTAATAATGACTATTCTGAGGGCTGTCACCCCAGGATTTTACAGGCGCTGACCCAGACCAATTTGGAGCAGACACCGGGCTACGGCCAGGATGCTTACTGCGAGCGTGCCGCCGAGAAAATCAAGGCCCTGTGCGGCCGGGAGGATCTGGCGGTGCATTTCCTGGTGGGCGGCACGCAAGCCAACCTGACGGTGATCGCCGCCGCCCTGCGGCCCCACCAGGGGGCGGTTTGCGCCGACAGCGGCCATATCCACGTCCACGAAACCGGCGCCGTAGAGGCCACCGGCCACAAGGTGCTACCACTGCCCTCTGCCGATGGGAAGCTTACGGCGGCCCAGGTGGAGCAGCTGGTGCGCTCCCACCGGGCGGATGACAGCTTCGAGCACACGGTGCAGCCCAAGCTGGTGTACATCTCCAATCCCACGGAGCTGGGCACCCTCTATACCCTGGCGGAGCTGGAAAAATTGTCCCAGGTCTGCCATGCGCTGGGGCTGTACCTGTTCCTGGACGGGGCCAGACTGGGCTATGGCCTGACGGCCAGGGGCAACGACGTGACCCTGCCGGACATCGCCCGGCTGTGCGACGTGTTCTACATCGGCGGCACCAAGGTAGGGGCGCTGTTTGGGGAAGCGGTCATCATTGGCAATCCGGCCCTGGCGGAGGATTTTCGCTACCTCATCAAGCAGCACGGGGCCATGCTGGCCAAGGGGCGGCTGCTGGGGCTGCAATTTGACGTGCTGATGACGGACAACCTGTATTTTGACATTGCGGCCCAGGCTGTGGCCCAGGCCGACCGAATCCGGCAGGTGCTGGACAGGGCAGGGGTAACTTACCTGGTTCCGGGAACCACCAACCAGATTTTCCCCATCCTCAGCGATGCGCTGCTTGCCCAGCTGGCCCAGGACTTTACCTTTACCGAGCAGCAGCGGGTGGACCAGCACCACCGGGCCGTTCGCTTCTGCACCAGCTGGGCCACCCGGCAGGAGCAGGTGGAGGCCCTGTGCAGCAGACTCTCCCAGCTGCTGGGCATCTAAACGGAAATCACTGAAAAAATTCGCCAAATGTGGGATTTATTTACAGCTTGTTCACGGCCCTTGGCGAAATATGGAGTATACTCTTGGTGGAAAGGGGATTTGCGTATGAATATTGACAAAAAATTGATGCATCGCATCTTTCTGCTGATTGCGGGGGGCATTGCGTTCGGCTGGCTGCTGTTGGATACAGACCGGGCGAAGGCAGTGTTCGTGGGCATTTGGCAGCTGCTGTCGCCCTTTGTGCTGGGTGCCGGCATTGCTTTTATTTTCAACGTGCCCATGCGCATCATCGAAAATCAACTGGACGGCATGAAGCGGGCAGGGCTGCGGCGGATTCTCGCCATTGCGCTGACCATATTGTTCCTGGTGCTGATTATCATGTTTGTGTTTGAGCTGCTGATTCCCCAAATTCGCCTGACGGTGGCTTCGCTATCTGAGCGGATTCCCGGATTCATTGAGCGCACTGCCAATAGCCTGATGAAGCTGATGGAGGAAAATCCGGAGCTGAGCGCCTGGATTCAGGAGCAGCTGGATTTGGAGAGCCTGGACTGGAAGACCCTGCTGAAGGATGCTCTGACCCTGCTGGGAACCCGAATCAACCAGGCCATCGGCGGCGCTGTGAATGTGATTGGCAACGTTGCCGGTGCCATCATCGACATCGTGGTGGCCATCGTGTTCGCTATGTACTGCCTGAGCCGGAAGGAAATCCTGGCAAGGCAGGGCCGCCGGATACTCTATTCTCTGCTGCCGGAGCACTGGGCAGACGAGACGGTGCGGGTGCTGCGGCTGACCAACAGCACGTTCTCCAACTTCATCTCCGGCCAGTGCCTGGAAGCCTGTATTCTGGGCTGCCTGTTTGCCGTGAGCATGGCGCTTTTCAAGATGCCGTACATCTCCCTGGTCAGTGTCATCATTGCGGTGACGGCGCTGATTCCCGTGGTGGGTGCTTTCGTCGGCTGTATTCTGGGTGCGTTCTTCATTCTGGTGAACAACCCCATCCAGGCGGTGGCCTTTGTGGCCCTGTTCCTGGTGCTGCAGCAGATTGAGGGCAACCTGATTTACCCCAGAGTGGTGGGCACATCCGTGGGTCTGCCTGGCATGTGGGTGCTGGTGGCCGTCACCGTCGGCGGCGACCTGATGGGCATTGGCGGCATGCTGATTATGATTCCCTTGGCCTCCGTGCTGTACACCCTGGCAAGAGAGTTTACCAACAAGCGCCTGGCAGAGCGGGGCATCCCGGAGGAAAAGCTCCAGGAGCAGCCCCCGGATATCAAGTCCCAGTATCAGCGAAGCAAAGAACGAAAAGAGCGGGTCCGCCTGCAAAAAATGAAGCAGAAGCTCCAGGCATTCCAGGAGCAGCAGAAGAAAAAATAAGCAATCCATACACATAAGAAAGGTCCGGGCAGAAAAAGCCCGGACTTTTTCTCTTACTGCATGTTCGATTCTTAGCTATAGTTCTTTCACATCATTTTGTATGTTGCAGGTCTGGCGTTTTTCCATTCTTCTCCAACTGAAATATACATATAGATCATTAACAAAGAAAGCACCAAAGCATACAACTACAGAAAGGTATTTTATATTTTCAGCACTTGCCAATATCCACAAAATTATCAATACGATATCGTTCGCTGCATAGGCAACAGCAAATCCCGAACTCCTTCTAAAAGTTAAGTAAACAGCAACGAAACTGGTAGTAACCGATATTGTGCTTGGCACAATGTTCGCAGTATGGAACCAGGATAGAATAAAATAGAATAGCAGAGTCACAAAAAGCGTTAAGCCCCACATAACGATCATTTCTTTTTTGAAAATTTTGTTTACTTTAACCTCTGCTTTATTCCCATTATATGGATTCTTCAACCATGACATCAATGCGAAAACGGCCATAGGCATCGTCATGCCCAAATAAGTTATCATTTCCCCATAATACTGAAATGTGAAAGAGATCACACCATATAATAAACTGAAAAGGATCATCAAAAATTGTCCTATAGGATTTCCTTTTGCATTAAAAATGAGCGATGTTATACCCAATAAAGAAGCCAAAAGAGTTAAATAGCTTTCTCTGTCAAATAGAAGAAATGAAAATATAATTAGCCCTGCTGAGCTGCACCAAAGTAGAATTTCTGTATTTGAAAAATAATTTGTGATTTTTTTAATCAAAAGCATAATATCTCCGCTAAACTAAATAATGCAGTTTTTTATATTCAATCCAAGAATAACAGTCCATTCTCTTATGAGAAAGGACTGTTATTTTGGATTTATTCCAGTGTACGATAAGAGGCTTCTATCAGTTTTATTGTATTCTCAATGCCTAATTTACCACTGTCAATACAAAGATGATAGTTTTCTGCTTTTCCAAAGTTCTGATTGGCATAGTGT
>X4_Red_Fox__coassemble_232_pt1 | contig 9542 bp, 9 predicted proteins | sample X4_Red_Fox__metabat2_low_PE_004 | metagenome-assembled genome bin X4_Red_Fox
GCACGCCAGCCTGTCACGCTGGAGGTCGACGGTTCGAGTCCGTTCCGGGTCGCCAAAAAACACACCCATCCGGGTGTGTTTTTTCTTTTCTCTGGACGGATGCAGCTCCGCCCAAATCCACCAGAGCGAACCAAAGTGCCCCGCCGGAAGCTTCCAGCGGGGCACTTTGGTTATTCTGCTCTCAGGCTGTAGATTACGCCTGCTTCCACAGGGGTTGTGTCTGCGGAGGTCAGGGCGTACTCACCGGCTACATAGAAGGCCCAGTACTTGCCATCCTTGTCCCAGTCCAGGGTCTGGCCATTGACCGTGTTGATGAACAGGCCGTACTCGCCCATCTCACCTGCCACCAGGCCCAGCTCCTGGAGCGCCTCACCCACAAATTCCTTGTCGGTGTGGATTTCAAAGGTGCTGGTCTTGCCCTCCAGGTCCGTAACCTCCAGGGTGAACACCGTGGCACCCTCGCCCAGTACGCTGCCGTCTGCCTGCACCGCCATGGTGGCGGCGGTGGTCTCCGGCGCTGCGCTCTGGCCGCAGCCGGTCAGAGCCATGGCCAGCACCAGCAGTGCCAGCAGCAGGCTGTATGTTTTCTTCATTGCAATTGTCTCCTTTCGGGTTTTTCTATTGTCCCGGGGATTATAGCACAAACTTCCCCCCTTGGCAACCACCAAATTCCAGACTTGACAGCGCCCGCCAACGGTGGTATCGTGAACGGGAGGTGATAACTATGAACCAGACTGCCCTCATCGATTGGGCTGTGGAAGAGGGATTTGCCGCCGCTGCGGTAATCGACACCCAGCAGATTCCCTTCGATCCCATGTTCCGCCCCTTCTGCGCCGAGAATCTCTGCGGCCAGTACGGGGTCAACCACTCCTGCCCGCCGGACTGCGGCACCCCGGAGCAGATGAAGGCCCGGCTGCTGGCAAAGAAGCAGGCGCTGGTGCTGCAAACCATCTGGCAAATCGAGGATCTGACCGACCAGGCCGCCATCAAAGAGGCCAGGGCCGGCCACAACGCTGCCGAACTGCGGCTTGTGAAGCGGCTGCGCCAGCAGGGCATCGACGGCGTTATTGTGGGCGCCAGCGGCTGCGCCCTGTGCAAGCCCTGCCGCAAAGCCCAGGGAAAACCCTGCCTTTTCCCGGATCTGCAATACTCCTGCATGTCAGCCTACTGCATCTTCGTCAAGAAGCTGGCTGACCGGTGCGGCATGGAGTACGACTGCGGCCAGGGGCTGCTGGCCTTCTTCGGACTGTACGCCATGGACGATTTTCCGGCAGAATAACCTTCCTATTTCCCAAGCAAAAGCGGGAGAAATCACAGCATTTTGTGATTTCTCCCGCTCTATTGTTTGTATAACTGCTTATTTGCCCAGGAAGTCCTTGGCAACCTCCACAATGTGGTCGGCGCACAGGCCGAACTCCTTCAGCACCTGGTTTGCCGGGCCGGAGAAACCGAACTCGTCATTGACACCAATGCGCTTGACAGGGGTGGGGTAGTTTTCAGACAGGAAGCTGCACACCGCTTCGCCCAGACCGCCGATGACGCTGTGCTCCTCGCAGGTGATGATCTTGCCGCACTCCTTGGCGCAGCGCAGCACCAGCTCCTCGTCCAGGGGCTTGATGGTGGACATATTCACGATCCGGGCGTTGATGCCCAGCTCAGCCAGCTTCTCACCGGCCTGGATGGCTTCATAGACCATCAGGCCGTTGGCGATGATGGCAATGTCGGTACCCTGGCGCATGATCTCGCCCTTGCCGATCTGGAACTGGAAGCCCTCCTCATGGAACACGGGCACAGCCAGACGGCCCATGCGCAGATAGACGGGGCCATCGTAATCATAGGCGGCCTTGGTAGCGGCCTCGGCCTCCACGCCGTCGGCAGGGCAGATGACCACCATGCCGGGGATGGAGCGCATCAGGGCGAAGTCCTCGCAGCACTGGTGGCTGGCGCCGTCCTCACCCACGGACAGGCCGCCGTGGGAAGCGCCGATCTTCACATTCAGGTGGGGATAGCCGATGGAGTTGCGAATCTGCTCAAAAGCCCGGCCGGAGGCGAACATGGCAAAGGAGGAAGCGAAGGGCTTCAGTCCGGTGGAGGCCAGACCTGCCGCCACACACATCATATTCGCTTCGGCGATGCCGCAGTTGAAGTGGCGCTCCGGGAATGCCTTGGCGAACATACCGGTCTTGGTAGAGCCGGCCAGGTCCGCATCCAGCACCACAATGTCGTCGTGGGCTTTCCCCAGTTCCACCAGGGCCTTGCCGTAGCCCTCACGGGTGGCCATTTTTTTCACGTCTGCCATTTATCTGCCCTCCAATTCCCCAAGCTGCCGGTCAAGTTCTGCCATTGCCTGGGCGTACTGCTCGTCGTTGGGTGCCACGCCGTGCCAGCCGGCCTGATTTTCCATAAAGGACACACCCTTGCCCTTCACCGAGTGCATCACAATGGCGCTGGGCTTGCCCGTAACGGTCTTGGCATGGTTCAGCGCCTGCTCGATGGCATCGAAGTCGTGGGCATCGATGTTCACCACGTCAAAGCCGAAGGCTTCCAGCTTCTCGTCGATGGGATAGGGGCTCATCACCTTGGCCACGTCGCCGTCGATCTGCAGGCCGTTGTTGTCCACGATGACGCACAGGTTGTCCAGGTGGTAGTGGCTGGCCAGCATGCAGGCCTCCCAGACCTGGCCCTCCTGGATCTCGCCGTCGCCCAGCAGGGTGTACACCCGGTAGTCCTGCTTTTTCAGCTTGGCCGCCAGAGCCATGCCGCAGGCGGTGGAGATGCCCTGGCCCAGAGAGCCGGTGGACATGTCCACACCGGGGACGGTGTTCATGTTGGGGTGGCCCTGCAAATAGCTGCCCACCTTCCGCAGGGTCAGCAGGTCCTCCACCGGGAAGAAGCCACGGTGGGCCAGAGCCGCATACAGGCCGGGGGCGCAGTGGCCCTTGGACAGTACGAAGCGGTCCCGATCCTCCCACTTGGGATTGGCGGGATCCACCCGCAGCTCCTTAAAATACAGGTAGGTGAACATATCCGCAGCAGACATACTGCCGCCGGGATGGCCGCACTTGGCTGCATGGGTGCTCTCGATAATTCCCATGCGCACCTTGCAGGCAGTGATCTGCAGCTGCTTCTTTTCCTGGGATGTCATAAGGCCCTCCTTATAATTCAGCGGGTTACCGCCATAGTTTCGCTAGTATACCCGTATTATACAAAATCTCCCCCCGCTTTGTCAACACAAAAAGGACACGGCAAGCGCCGTGTCCTTTGGGTTTATTCCACAACATTTCGGATTTTTTCTTGTTTTTGTCCGAAATGATAGGTCAAAAGGCTGATGCCCACCACCGCCGCCAGGCAGGCGCTCATCACGCTGTAGGCAAGCAGGGCCTCATTTCCCCGGCGCTGGACGTAGTATTCCATATACCCGGCGCCGCCCACGGCCGCCACCTGGGCCAGCCACAGAAGCGGATACCACCACCGAAAGCCCCGTGACCTGCACAGCCGCACCGCAAACACCACCGCCGCCAGGGCCATGGCCACGGCTCCCACCACCTGGACGATGCTGACAAAGCCGTTGCTGCGGAAAAACAGGGAATCGTAGCGGGTGCTGTCCAGCACCACCTGGCTGGCTCCGTAGCACAGCAGAAACAGCAGGGCCGCATCGCCGTCCCGGCGGTATTTGCCCCGGCTCAGGTACCACGCCCCCAGGCTCACGAACAGGATCAGGGCCACCGCCGCCTGGAACAGGAACGTGGCCAGCCGGTACTCCTGAGCACCGGAGACGGTGTTGGTCACCGGCCAGGATATGGGCAGAAAGGTGAGCACCTGCACCACCTGCCCCCGGTCCCAGCTGTTGAAAAAGCAGGCCAGCCGCCCCACCGCCATTCCGGCGCACCCGGCAATGGCCATGCAGTCCAGCATCTGGGGCAGGTTCTGGGTCAGCTGAAGCCCCCGCACCAGCAGCGCCGCCAGCAGGCATCCGGCGAACACCCCCAGCAGGGCAAAGCCGCCGCTGCTCCAATCCGTCATGGCGGCGAAGAAGCTGTCGTAGCTGTCGAACCGGCAGTACCAGTGCACCAGCCGGGCCAGGGCCAGGCTGAGCACCAGGCTCACCGGCACTGCCACGAACCCCGCCACGGCGCTGCCGCCCCGGTGCAGATACAGCGCCAGGAAGAAGCAGATAGCCACCGCCGCACCCAGCGTCAGCAAAATGGAGCTCCAATAGTACACGTTCTGGCCGGAAATGAATGCAATTTTGTCCATACCTCAGCCTCCCTCCGGCACTGCCGTGGCAAAATAGATGATGTCGCTGATTTTCCGCTGCTGGCCGTAAACCGGGCGGTTGATCAGCGCATCGTTCATCACGATGGTGGCCGTCTGGCCGCCGTCCAGGCAGTAAGCCATGCGGCAGCCGGTGGCGGCGATGTGCTTGGCAAAGTTGGCAACGGTGGGAATGTCCTGGTAAGCGCCTGTGGTGTTGGCCGCCGCCACGATGTAGTGCAGCGGTGCCATCTGGCACAGGGCCGCCCGGGCGTAGCCCTCGGTGATCTCGCCCACGCCGTACCAGGTGTGCTCCACCAGCTGGTAGTCATCCACCAGCACCGGGCCGAAAGCCAGGCTGAAATTGATGTCGTGCTCGTCCACAAAGGCCTGGACCTGCTCCACGGTGGTCACGTCTCCGCCGTAGGTAAAGTGCATGTCCCCCTGCCGGTCAATGTAGCAGGTTTCGGCGTAGGTGCCCTCCACCCGGCGGGCCACGCCCTCATAAACCACGGCGCCAAAGTCCCGGAAGCGGTAGAAGTCACCCGCCGAGGCCACCACCGCATTGACGGAGGCCGCCATTTCCGTGGTCAGATACTGCATTTCCGAGCCGTATTCGCCGCCGGCCAGATGCCGCCGGAACTGGGAAGGATCGGCAAGCTTCACCTCAGAGAAGGTGTACACCGACCCGTCGTGAACCTCCCGCCAGGTCACGGCGAAAATGCTGTCGTCCAGATAATACTGCACCGGCTCATTGTCGTAGCGTGCCCCCTCCGGGGAGAAATACATGGGGTCATCCCCCAGCAGCCAGGCGGCATCCTCCAGAAGCTTGTTCAGCTGGGCGGCATCCCCGGTTTTTCCGAACTTGCTCTGGTCCGGCTCCGGCGCCACCTGGGCATCGTCTGCAATGGTGTAGTGCTGACGGGGAACCGTCGGCTCCGGCAGATCCGGCTTGTCCACCGTCTGAAGCCCCTGGCGGGCCTGTTCCATCTGGCCCAGCAGATAGCCGTCAAAATCCTCCCGGAGACTGGAATCCCCCATCGCCGCCGGGGCGGACACCTTGGGCCGTCCCACGGTGGTGAGCATCTGCCGCAGCAGCAGGACCCCGGCAAAAACGGATGCCGGAATCAAAAGAACGCCCAGCACCACCGACAGCACCCGCTGGCCCCGGCTGGGACGGGGCGGAGCTTTCTTCTGCCGCTGGGGCTGCGGGGCCGGTGCCTGGGGTTTGCGGGCGTATTTGGGTTGATATGCCATGGTCTACCTCCTTATGCCCCTGGGGCAAAGGCTTTCATAAGCCCCTGGTCCGGCAGCGCCTGCCACCGGCCGTCCTGGCTGACAAAGCGGACACTGCCCTGATACTGGCGCAGCTGCGGCTGGGCTGCCAGCGCTTCCTGCACCGCCTGTTCCAGCGCCTTGTCCATCAGCTCCTGGCGGAAATTTCCCGCTTCATCGTACAGCTCCTCCCGCAGTGTGGCAGCGGCCATGGTCTGCTCCAGAATCTGCCGTGCCCGTGGGCCGATGGCCCCGGCCAGGGCCTGGATATCCGGCACCGATACCGTGGCCGTGCGGGTATAGCCGCTGGCGGCAGGGGAAAATTCCCCGGTATACTCCCAGGTGATGCCGCCGCAGAACACCTTCCAAAAGTCTTCCGTCTGGGCATCTCCCGGCTCGATGCCCAGCTGGGGCCGGCCGTAGAGCAGGCCCTGGAAGGTCTGCAGATCCCCGGATTCCAGAGCCGTCTCCAGATCCTGTGCGCACTGCTCCAGGCCCTGAGGCAGCTGGGCCACCTGGGCCGGCTTGTTGAGATTGCCGAAGCACCACACCAGCGACAGCACCATCAGCACCGTGCCCAGCGCCGCCAGCAGTCCGGCAAATACCTGTTTCATAGCTCCACCTCATCTTCCTGCGCTGCATCCCGGAAAAAACGCACCATCCGGCTGGGGACGGTGCGTTGGGGCTTTGTGCCGGGGGGCGCAGCAGCTGTGCTCTGGCCCCCGGTTTTCCTTACAGCACGGACTCGTAAATGTTTTCAATGGCCTCGCCAAAGGCCTTCTTGTCAAAGGATGCGGCAATTTCCTCACTGCGCTTGGCAGCGGCCGCCCGCCAGGTGGGGTCGTGAACCATTTCGTCAATGGCCTGCAAGAACTCCTGGGCACTGGTGTACTCGTAGCCGTTCTGGCCCTCTTCCAGCACGTCCGTCAGGCAGTCGTCCTGGCGGCACAGCAGGGGCAGGCCGTTGGCCGCCGCCTCTATGTAGGTCAGGCCCTGGGTCTCGCTGGTGGAGGCGCTGACGAACACGTCGCCCAGCTGGTAGTAATACTGCACCTGGCTGGGGTCCACCATGCCGGTGAAAATCACGGCCTGCTCCACCCCCAGCTCCTGGGCCTGGCGTTCCAGATCCTCCCGGGCAGGGCCGTCGCCCACAATGAGGAATTTCAAATCCTCATTCTTCTGTCTGGCCACGGCAAACAGGGTCATCAGCTCCCCCAGGTTTTTCTCACCGCCCAGCCGGCCCAGGTTGATGAGCACCTGGTCGGTGTCGGCAATGCCCAGGGCCTGACGGCGGGCCTGGCGCTGCTGGGGCGTCAGCCGCTTGTGGTGCTGCTCCAGGCTGATGCCGCTGGGCACCACGCTGATGGGCACATTCAGGCCGTAGCCATGGAGGGCGTGCTCCACCTTGGTGGTGGGGGCCACCAGGGTCTTCACATGCTTCAGCCGTGTCCGGGACAGCAGCTTCACCACCAGATCTCCCAGCCGCTTGTTGGGCACGATGTAGCTGGTGAGGTACTGCTCATACAGGGTGTGGTAGGTGTGGACAATGGGTGCGCCGGTGATCCGGGAGATCCGGGCGGCGAACTGGTAGCTGAAAAATTCGCACTGGCTGTGGACCACGTCCGGCCTCCAGTCGATGATCTCCTGGATCAGCCTATGGCGGAAGGTGGTGGGCATCCGCAGGTCCGGGTAAACCGCCTTAAAGGGCACCGAGCGGATGTAGTACACCGCCCCATCCTTGTGGGAGTGGAGATTGTCGGAAATGGTCAGAATTTTGACGTCATGGCCGTTGGCCGTCAGCTCGTCAAACAGATTTTTCACCGAGGTCACCACGCCGTTGGTCTCGGTGGTATACAGGTCCGTGGTAATTAGGATCTTCAGCTTGGTATCCTGGGATGCCATGGGGAAACTCCTCCGTATCTTGGTGTAATTCTCTCCAAAAGCCGGCGGCCGCAGCCACCGGGGTTATACAGTCTCTATTATACACACATTCTTTACAAATTTCTACTGGCAAACTTCTTAAGTTTTCCTTAGCTTTCCCTGAAAAAACTGTGTATCCGGCATTTTTATGCCTGGGAAAATCCCTTGCATCTTCGGCCCTAGTATGATATCATAGGCTTGATTATTTGGTTGGAGGATACCCATGGGCACACGCACCAAACGACTGCTGCTGTTCCTGTTTCTCTGCCTGCTGATCATCGGCTCCGTTGTGGGCGGCCTGTACTGGTACGACAACAGCGTGGACCGCAGCGGCTGGGTGGAGAAGGACGGCATTCGCTATTATCAGGATTTTCACGCCGACCCGGTAAGCGGTTGGCTGGATTTGGAAGAAGGCCGCTATTATTTCCACGACGACGGCACCCCCACCTCAGGCTGGATGGAGCTGGACGGATTGCGCTATTATTTTGGCCCCGACGGCGTTATGACCACCGGGTGGCTGAAATTGGACGGCAAGACCCACTACTTCGGCAACAACGGCGCCCTGGTGGAGGGCTGGCTGTGGCTTTCCCAGGACCGCTACTATCTGGTGGACGGCGCCATCGTCACCGGCTGGCAGGATATCGAGGGCAAGCGCTATTATTTTGACGACCAGGGCCGGATGCTCCGTGGTTTTTCCCTGCTGGAAGGGCAGCAGTACTACTTTGACGACGACGGCGTGCTGGCCACCGGGCTAACCGAACTGGAAGACGGGCTGTACCTGTTCTCCCCGGAGGGCGTGATGCAGACCGGCTGGCAGGATATGGAAGACGGACGTCACTATTTTGATGCCCAAGGCCCTATGGCCGTCGGCTGGCAGGAAGTGGAGGAGCAGCTTTACTACTTTGACGAAGCGGGCATCCTGCAAACCGGCTGGCTGACCCTGGGCGAAGACCGCTACTACCTGTTTGAGGACGGCCACGCCGCCATCGGCCCGGTGGAAATCGAGGGGCAGCTGCACCACTTCTCCCCCAAGGGCATTGAGGTGATCCTGGTCAACGCCCTGCACCCCATCCCGGAGTACTACACCATGGACATCAAAAACGTGGTGGGCTACCACGACGTGGATGCCCGGTGCTACGATGCCCTGGTGCAGATGCTGGCCGACTGCGAAGCCGCCGGAATCGAATACAACTTCAACTCCGCCTACCGCACCATCAAGGAGCAAACGGAAATCCTGGAGATCCGCACCCAGGAGCACATGGAGGAATTCGGCCTGACCTTTGCCGAAGCCCGGAAAATGGCCCTGGACACCGTGGCCCTGCCGGGCACCAGCGAGCACAACATGGGCCTGGCGGTGGATTTGCTGGGCAGCAAGGCCATCGCCTGGTTCCAGGAGCACTGCTGGGACTATGGCTTCATCCTCCGCTACACCGCAGAAAAAGAGCCCATCACCGGCATCACCGACGAACCTTGGCACTTCCGCTATGTGGGCAAGTCCGTGGCCTTGGACATGAAGGACTCCGGCCTGTGCCTGGAAGAATATCTGGGCGCCGAAGCCGTGGGCAATGTGGCCGAGGATACGCTGCTGGGGGGCTGACGCTTTCCCAAGGCAAACCAAAAAACAGAACATTCTCAGACGTGGGAGGAACGAGCCATGGCTTTTGATTTTAAGAAAGAATACAAAGCGCTCTATATGCCGAAGAGCAAGCCGGAGATTGTAACGGTGCCCAAGGCAAACTATATTGCCGTCCGGGGAACCGGCGACCCCAACGAAGAAGGCGGGGCCTATCAGCAGGCCATCAGCGTGCTGTACGCCGTGGCCTACACCCTGAAAATGAGCTACAAAACCGACCACAAAATAGAGGGCTTTTTTGAGTACGTAGTCCCACCCCTGGAGGGCTTCTGGTGGCAGGAACATACGGCGAAAATCGATTACAGCAACAAGGGCGCATTTTGCTGGATCTCCGCAATCCGTCTGCCGGATTTTGTAACCCGGGAAGATTTTGCCTGGGCTGTGGAAGCGGCGGCGAAGAAGAAAAAGCTGGATTGCTCGTCAGCTACATATCTTACGGTAGACGAGGGGCCGTGCGTGC
>X4_Red_Fox__coassemble_241_pt1 | contig 9334 bp, 8 predicted proteins | sample X4_Red_Fox__metabat2_low_PE_004 | metagenome-assembled genome bin X4_Red_Fox
CGGCGGCACCGGCTAAGGCGAGGTAGGTGTTGGCCTCCTCCAACGTGACGGTGCGCAGGCCGGGGTCGGCAGGCTCCGGCAGACTTTCGCTGCCCTCCGGGGCAGGCTCCTCGGCTTCCATGGTGTCTTTCAGCAGGTAGTCGGTGCTGACACCGAACAGGGCGCTCATTTTGAGGATCTTGTCCAGGTCGGGGATGGATGCGGCACTCTCCCATTTGGAGACGGCCTGCCGGGACACGCCCAGCTGGTGGGCCAGCTCCTCCTGGGACCAGCCGTTCTTTTTTCGCAGGTCCGTGATTTTATCCGCTAAGATCATAGGGATTCCTCCTTGTGTTGGTTTGGGTTTCTGGCCCTACCATAGCAGAAATGGCGGTTGCAGGCCACCAACTGGGGCTGGAAATCTGTCAACCGGCCGTTGCGGGGCTAAAAATACAGCTCCGCCGCCATATTTCCGTGGACGTACCAGCACAGGGCCTTGCGGATGAAGCCCTCGGTGACCTGAAAATGTTCCGCCAGCTCCCACACCTCGGTGCAGCCCTGGGCGATAGCATTGTCCAGGTCCTCCACGCTGATGAGGGTGGTCACGGCCCATTTGTCCGCCCGGTTTTCGTGACGGCGGCGGGAGTCCACGGCGGCATAAATATTGTAAAAGCTGCCGGTGACGCAGTGGCCCAGCTCGTGGCTCAGATGCACCCGCTCCTGCACGCTCCCATCCCGGAGGGAGGGGTCCAGCCCCACGAAGCACTGGCCGCTGTCCAGCATCACCGACATGGAGCCGTTTTGGGGCAGGGGATAGGACAGCACCTCAATATTCTCTTGCTGGGCCAGTTGGTAAAGCTGGGCGGTTTGCATGGCTACTCCTTCTTCTCCGCCTCCCGCTGCTTTACGAAGGCGGCAAACTGCTTGACTTCCGCATACATTTCGTCGGTGATGACCCCATCGCCGCCGAACAGGGCGAACTTGATCTGCTCGTCGGTGGGGGCGGATTCGGTGCGCTGCTGGGAAAGGCCCAGCAGGTAGTCGGTGGAGACACCAAAGTAATCCGCCAGCTTCCCGGCGGTGGTGCCGTTGGGCTTGCCCCCGGCCTTCCACTTGGCCACGGCGGAGCGATTCAGCCCAATATCCTGACAGGCTCGGTAGACACTGACGCCCTTTTCCTGGCAAAGAGCCTGGAATCTGTCAAAAAACACAAAAGTTCCCCCCTTCGATTTGTGCAAGCTGCGGAAAGATTACTAAAGTATACAATTCGCCCTTGACAAATCGAGACGGTTGGGATAGAATCAGGGCGTGGAGCTACTTAAGTAATCTAACGGAGACGAAATTTCCAATTTCCCCTTCATCATACCACAGAAACGGAGGGCCGTCAACCGAAATAGATGACTTTTGTAGGCTTGCCCAGGCAGAATTCCGTTCGCTGGGATTCTACCACAGATTCAGTCCAAATAAACGGGTATGAAACAAAGGAGGAACACTGCGATGTATAATTTGGAAGACAAGGTCAATGCCCTGATGCAGCTGTGCGCTGCCCAGTCGGGTGCGGACCGGGAGAAGGCCCGGCAGCTGGTGCGGGGGATCGTGGCCCAGTACCGCCCCCAGACCCAGGACACCGAGGCCATGATCCGCCGGCTGCTGCTGGAACTGGGCGCACCGGACCATCTGCTGGGCCATGCCTATACGGTGCTGGCGGTGCGGCTGGTGGTTCAGGACGAGATGTACATCCGCTCCATCACCTTCGGCCTCTATCCCCAGGTGGCGGCCACGTACCACACCACGGCGGCCCGGGTGGAGCGGGGCATCCGCAATCTGGTGGAGGTGACCTGGGAACGGGGAAACCTGGACGCTCTGGAGCGGTATTTCGGCAGCACCATCCGTGCAGACCGGGGCAAACCCACCAACGGGGCATTTCTTGCCCGGATGGCGAATATCATTCGGGTGCAGCAGAAAGGAGCAGGCGTATGAGGTGGTTTCCGGCGGTGGTTTGCTTTCGGGAAATTCACCGAAATTTGAGAGACGGTTCATATTTTGTTGAAATTTGTCTTTTAATTTATATTGTATTCTAGGGCGGTGTGTGGCATCGCCGTAAGGAGGCCAGAATATGGCAGAAATGGAAACAAAGGAAAACCTGTGCCTGCCCCGACTGCGCCAGCTGCATGCGCAGCTGCGGGAGGGGGCAACGGACCTGGAGCTGCAGGCCCAGCAGGTGTATACCCAGCTGCCGGAATGTGAGGATTTGGAGGCCTGGGAGCAGGCAGCCGCAGAGCTGAAGGGGATCGCAGCGGACATCACCAAGTCCAGCGCCCAGATTTACACTGTCAGCGACGAGCTGAATGCCCGCTGTCGGGATATCCACCAGCAGCGCAAAAAGCGCAAGTTCATCGCCACAGCCCCGGCTAACAGCACCATTGACATGCAGGAGACCCAGAAAAACCACTTTGCCCGGGGCATGGGCCTTTACAAGCTGCTGCTGGTGTGCTTCATTGGCAGCTTTGCCGGTGTGGTGGTGGAGCTTCTGTGGTGCCTGGTAAAAAATGGCTATTTGGAGAGCCGCTCCGGTCTGGTGTACGGCCCGTTCAACCTGCTCTACGGCGCAGGTGCCGTGGTGCTGACGGTGTGTCTGTACCGCTTCCGCAACCGCAGCGGATGGATCTCCTTCCTGGGCGGCATGATCGTGGGCACAGTGGTGGAGTATGTGTGCTCCTGGGGGCAGGAGATGCTGTTCGGCTCCCGGTCCTGGGATTACAGCGCCATGCCCTTTAACATCAACGGCCGGGTGTGCCTGCTGTACTCGGTGTTCTGGGGATTTCTGGGGATCTTGTGGATCAAGGACCTGTACCCTCGGATGGCCAAGTGGATTTTGAAGATTCCCAACAAGCCGGGCAAAATCATCACCGTGGTGCTGACGGTGTTCCTGGCCTGGAACAGCGTGGTGTCCCTGGCGGCGGTCTACCGCTGGACAGAGCGGCTGCAAAACCAGCCGGCCTCCAACGCTGTGGAGCAGCTGCTGGACAAGCGCTTCCCCAACGAGCGCCTGGAACGGATCTATGCCAATATGGAATTTGGCACAATGGAAAACGGCGAAAAGTAAAAGAAAATCCCGGGCGGTCACAGGACTGCCCGGGATTTTTGTGCAATTTCAAATCAAACGGTCAGATTTTGGATCCACTTGCCCTGCTTGAGCATGTAAGCGCCGATGGCGCACTTGATGAGGTCCGTGCCCTGGCAGATGGCGTACAGGGGCAGGATGGGCAGGTGGGCGAAGCGGCTCAGGCAGAAGGCCAGGGGCACGCAGCACACCCAGACGAAGCAGCTGTCAAACAGGAACGTGACCATGGTCTGGCCGCCGGAGCGGAGGGTGAAGTAGGTGGCGTTGGTGTAGGAGTTGAAGGGCATCATAAAGGCGCTGATGCAGATCAGGGCACTTGCCAGCATCCGCACCGGCTCGGTGGTGTTGTAGATCTGAGGGAACAGCCGGGAGCCGAAGATCATCAGTGCGCCGAACACCAGGCCGGAGGCCACGGACACGGCCACCAGCTTGCGGTTGGAGTCCCGAACGTCCTGCTCCTGATGGCCGGCCCCCAGCATCTGGCCCATGATGATGCCCACGGCATTGCCCATGGACAGATACACCACGCTGGACAGGTTGAACAGGGTGCTGGAAATGTTCATAGCCGGCACCACATCCAGGCCGCAGGTGGAGTAGCATTGCTGCATCACCGCCATGCCGGTGGACCACAGGAATTCGTTCATCAGCAGGGGCATGCCCTTGATGGTGATGGTTTTCAGCAGCTTGCCGGGAATATAGGCGGAACGGTATGCCCCCACGATGAAGCCGTTGCGGTCTTTGTGCAGGTGGGTCCACCCGGCGACGATGGCCAGCTCCACATACCGGGAGATGACGGTGGCGAGCGCTGCGCCCTCCACACCCATCTTGGGAGCGCCGAAGTGGCCGAAAATCAGCACATAGTTGAGGCACAGGTTTACCAGCACCGCAGCCACGCCGCCCACCATGGGCACCATGGTCTGGCCGGTTTCCCGGAGGGTGCTGGAATAGGCGTTGGTCAGGGCGAAGGGCAGGAAGCCCCAGAACATCACCGCCAGATAGGAAAGGCCGTAGTGGAGCGCCCCGGAGGCCGTGGCGGCATCGCCCTCACCAGTCAGGTACAGGCCGATGAAGAAATCGCCGCCCACCTGGAATACCAGGCCGCCCAGCAGCGTCAGCGCCAGGCAGATGAGCACTTTGAAGCGGAAGGTGTGGCGCACGCCCTCTTCATCCCCAGAGCCGTGGAACTGGGCGGTGAAAATACCGGCGCCGGAGCTGGCACCGAAGATGCACAGGTTGAACACGAACAGCAGGCCATTGACAATGGACACGCCGCTCATGGGGATGGTGCCCACCTGGCCGACCATCACATTGTCCAGCAGGGAGACGAAGTTGGTGATGCCGTTTTGGATGATGATGGGGACGGCCACCCCAAAGACCCGGCGGTAAAACGCCCGGTCGCCGATGTAACGTTGCAGCATAAAATCCTCTCTATATTTTGAAAAGTTGATAGATTCAAACGCAAGCAGAGGGGGTGATGCACCCATCAGCCCCCTCTGTGCAGGTTCTTCTGTGAATTATGCCAGTTCCTCTCCGCCCAGGAATACACGCTTGGAGGTGTAGCCGTCGGTGCAGATCAGGAAGTCTGCCAGCATGCCCGGCGCAATGGAACCAATGCGGTCCTGAGCGCCCAGGGCCTTAGCCGGGTTGTAGGTGGCGGCCCGGACGGCCTCAGCCTCGGGAATGCCCCAGTCCAGCACGTTGGTCAGGCACTGCCACAGGTTGGCAGCGGAACAGGCAATGGTGCCGTCGGCCAGACGGGCCACACCGTCCCGCAGCCAGGCATCCTGGCCGCCCAGCTCAAACTTGCTGCCGTCAGGCAGACCGGCGCAGCGGCCGGAGTCGGACACCAGGATCATCCGGTCTTTGAACATGGTGAAGGCCAGACGGACGGAGGCAGGATGGATGTGCTGGCCGTCACAGATGATCTCGGCCTGGACATGGCTGCTCTCCACGGCGGCGGGGATGACGCCGGGATTGCGGTGGTGAATGCCGGGCATGGCATTGTACAGGTGGGTCAGGTGGGTGACACCGGCATCCACGGCAGCCTTGGCGTGGTCATAGTCGGAGTCGGTGTGGGCGATGGACACGGTGCACAGCTTGCTGGCCTTGGCGACGAACTCCGCAGCGCCGGGCAGCTCCGGGGCCACGTCCACAATGCGCACCAGACCGTCGCAGTCCTCGTACAGCTTCCGGAAGCCCTCAAAATCCGGCTCCTTCAGATAGTCGGGGTTCTGAGCGCCCCGCTTTTTGAAGGAGAAGTAGGGGCCTTCCATCTGAATGCCCATAAGCCGGGCGTGGCCGGCAGGGGCCTCGTCCCGCAGCTGCTTGGCGGTGGCGAAGGCTTTTTCCAGGATGTCGTAGGGCAGCGTCATGGAGGCGGGGGCGAAGGAGGTGACACCGCACTGGGCATAGTAGCGGGCCATCTGCTTCAGGCCCTCGTAGTCGCCGTCGGAGAAGTCGGCGCCGGAGTTGCCGTGGCTGTGGACATCCACCAGGCCGGGGATGACGGTGGCACCGTGGAGATCGATGGCATCTTCGGGCACATCCAGGGGCAGAACCTGGCCGAACTTGCCGTCTACCACCTCAAAAGCGCCGGTTTGGAAGCGGAAGTCAGAGGTGAAAATGCGGGCATTTTTATAAAACATGGGATTCGCTCCTTTGCTGTTTGATTTTCTTCTATGGTATCACGGACCGCAGAAAAAAGCAACGTACTTCCGCAGAAAATCTATGGAATTTCCACCGCTGCCGCCAAAGGCGGAAATGGGAAAAATAAATGAGAAAAGCCTCTTCCATTTTGAAAGGAATCTTGTATAATAGGAACTGTAATACAGCAGCAGTCCCAATGCTGCGGCAAGGACGGCCTGCCCAGGGGCGGGCCGAATTCGGGAGGTATGTTATGAAGCAGCTTATTCTCACCCAGCAGGAGAAGAAGGTCCTGGACGCAGGATTCCTGGCGGCCTTTGGTGATCAGCCCCAGCGGTATTTCTCAGCCCCCGGCCGGACGGAAATCGGCGGCAACCACACCGACCACCAGCGGGGCCGGGTGCTGGCGGCGGCGGTGAATCTGGACACCCGGGCGGCGGTGCGGCTCAACGGCACCCAGACCATCCGCATTCTCTCCAAGGGGTATCCCATGAGCCAGGTGGAGCTGGACCAGCTGGAGCCTGTGGCGGCGGAAATCAACTCCACCCCGGCGCTGATTCGGGGCGTGGTGGCCCGGTTTGTCCAGATGGGCTGCCAGGTCAGCGGCTTTGATGCTTACTGCGAGTCTACGGTGCTCCCCGGTTCCGGGCTTAGCTCGTCGGCAGCCTACGAGGTGCTCATCGGCGCCATTGTCAACGGGCTGTTCTTTGACGGCAAGGCCACCCAGCCGGAGCTGGCCATGATTGGTCAGTATGCCGAAAACGTCTTCTTCGGCAAGCCCTGCGGCCTGATGGATCAGATGGCTTCCGCCGTGGGCAATCTGGTGACCATCGACTTCTTTGACAAGGAAAACCCGGTAATCGAGCCGGTGGACTTTGACTTTGCCGCCTGCGGCCACGCCCTGTGCATCATCGACAGCCAGGCCAGCCATGCAGACCTCACCGACGAGTACGCCGCCATCCCCGGGGAGCTGAGATCTATCTGCGCCCACTTTGGCAAAGAGGTGCTCACCCAGATCCCGGAGGCCGATTTCTTTGCTGCCATCCCCCAGCTGCGCAAGACCTGCGGCGACCGGGCCGTGATGCGGGCCATCCACTTCTATCAGGAAAATGCCCGGGTGCCCCAGCAGGTGGCGGCGCTGAAAAACGGAGATTTCGACACCTTCCTGGCCCTGGTGAAGGAAAGCGGCCACAGCTCCTACATGTACTTGCAGAACGTGATTCCTGCGGGCTACAAGGAGCACCAGGACGTGGCCATTTCTCTGGCGCTGTGTGAGCATTACCTGAACGGCCGGGGCGCTTACCGGGTCCACGGCGGCGGCTTTGCCGGCACGGTTCAGGCATTCGTGCCCTTTGACATTCTGGAATCTTTCCGGGCTGGGCTGGATGCCGTGCTGGGCCAGGGCGCCTGCCATGTGCTGTCCATCCGTCCCCAGGGCGGCGTGGAAATGACCGTGGAAGCCTAAGAGAAAAAACAAAACGAGGTGTAATCTGTATATGAAAATTGAAACCTACATCGATTCTCTGGTGTCCTATGCCATGAACCACGGCCTTGCGGAGCCGGTGGACCACCAGGTGCTGACCAACCGGCTGCTGGACCTGCTGGGCAAGGACGACTACGAGCCGTCTCAGGAGCTGCAAAGCGAGGATCTGGAGGAGATCCTGGCGGGAATTTTGGACTACGCCGTGGAAAAGGGCCTGTGTGAGGACAACATCACCGCCCGGGACATTTTCGACACCCGGATCATGGGCGCCCTGACCCCTATGCCCCGGGAAGTCATCCGCACCTTCCGGGAAAAGTATGCCGCTTCCCCGGTGGAGGCCACCGACTGGTACTATACCTTCAGCTGTGACACCGACTACATCCGCCGCTACCGCATCAAGAAGGATATGCGCTGGAAGTACGAAAGCGCCTACGGCCCCATGGACATCACGATCAACCTGTCCAAGCCGGAAAAGGACCCCAAGGCCATTGCCGCCGCCAAGAACGCCCCCCAGACGGCCTACCCCAAGTGCCAGCTGTGCCGGGAGAATGAGGGCTACGCTGGCCGGATGAACCATCCCGCCCGGGCCAACCACCGCATTGTCCCCATCGAGATCTGCGGCGAGCCCTGGTGCCTGCAATACTCCCCCTATGTCTACTACAACGAGCACTGCATCGTCTTCAATTCCCGGCATGTGCCCATGAAGATCGACAAGTCCGCCTTCCAGAAGCTGCTGGACTTCGTGCGGGTGTTCCCCCACTACTTTGTCGGCTCCAACGCCGACCTGCCCATTGTGGGCGGCTCCATCCTCAGCCACGAGCACTTCCAGGGCGGCCACTACTGCTTCGCCATGGAGCAGGCGGCCATCCGGGAGACGGTGCGCTTTGCCGGGTTTGAGGACATTCAGGCTGGCATCGTCAACTGGCCCATGAGCGTCATTCGCCTGGACGGCGAGGACCCGGCCCGCCTTGCCGACCTGGCGGACAAGATCCTCACCGCCTGGCGGGGCTACTCCGACGAGGAGGTAGGCGTGCTGGCCTTCACCGACGGCGAGCCCCACAACACCATCACCCCCATTGCCCGGCGCAGAGGGGAGCTGTACGAGCTGGATTTGGTGCTGCGGTGCAACATCACCTCGGAGGAGCATCCTCTGGGCGTGTTCCACCCCCATGCAGACAAGCACCACATCAAGAAGGAAAACATCGGCCTGATCGAGGTCATGGGCCTGGCGGTGCTGCCCAGCCGGCTGAAGCAGGAACTGGCGGATTTGGCCCAGGCCATTGTGGCAGGGGACGACATCGCCGCCGACCCGGTGCTGGGCAAGCACGCCCAGTGGGTGCAGGAGCTGAAGCAGCAGTACACCTTCACCCAGGACAACGCCCTGGACATCCTCCTGCAGGAGACCGGCAAGGTCTTTGCCGCCGTGCTGGAAGACGCCGGCGTGTACAAAAACGATGCCCAAGGCCAGACTGCCTTCGCCCGGTTCCTGGATGCAGTGAATCAGAAGTAAGCATGACGGATTATTGGGGCCATCCGAGAGGATGGCCCCTCAGACTGTCGAAAAAGCTCAGCAAAGCTAGGCTTTTTTCATTATCTATGATATAATCATCATGGGTGATGAAACATGCTGGAACGCGGAAAAATGGAACGAGGAATATACGAAATCGTGGACACCGAGAGTCTGGTGCCTGCGGAGCATTTGCTGCGCAAAATCGATGCAGCAATCAACTGGAACAAGCTGTATGATATGGTAGAGCCTTTGTATTGTGCCGACAATGGCCGACCCAGCATCGACCCGGTTGTGCTGTTCAAAATGGTACTCATTCAGCATCTGTATGGTCTGCCCTCCCTGCGGCGGACAGCGGAAGAAGTTTCGCTGAATGTGGCATATCGCTGGTTCCTCGGCTACCGGCTGCAAGAAGGAACACCGCATTTCTCCACAATCAGTTATAATTTCAAGCATCGGTTCACCTCTGAGACTGTAAATCAGATTTTCGACTGGATTCTCAGCGAGATTGCAGAAGCCGGGTATCTTTACACCCATACCGTTTTCGTAGATGGCACCCACATCAAAGCCAACGCCAACAACAAGAAAGTGGTCAAAG
>X4_Red_Fox__coassemble_245_pt1 | contig 8993 bp, 8 predicted proteins | sample X4_Red_Fox__metabat2_low_PE_004 | metagenome-assembled genome bin X4_Red_Fox
CAGAGGCCCTGCTGGAAAATCTCTTTGGCGGCGGCTTTGCCCACGTAGCGGTAGTGCCAGGGTTCGTAGCCGATACCGGTGATGGCGCTTTTTTCCGAGGGGTAGCGGAGAATGAAGCCGTAGCGGTGGGCGTTGGCCATGAGCCACTGCTGTTCCGCAGTTTCCTCCTGGGCCTCGTCCAGCACCTGGTAGCTGGTGGCCACAATGTCCACGGCCAGCCCCAGCTGGTGCTCGCTGGTGCCGGGGACGGCCACCCAGCGCCCGGCCTCTGTTTCGGCCGCCGCCTGGGAATAGCCCTGGTTCAGCAGGGACTGGACTTTGTTGCGGTACAGGCTTTGCTGCTGGGCATCCGTGCGGTAGGAGGAGCAAATCAGCGGTGACAGTCCGGCGGCCCGGGCATCGTCCATCATCTGCTGTAGGTCAGGATATGCCCGGCTGTCGAAGGACTGGCCGTTGCGCAGCTGGGTCAGCTCCACGGTGTGATCCGGGTCGATGGGATGCCAGGGATTCACCAGCATCAGATTCCATTCCTTTGCGGTTTGGCTAGACGTATGACTGTCGGATGGGGTTAGTCCTTTTGGTATACGAAAGTGCTGATTACCATGCTCTGGGGCAGCAACAGTTCCGGCAGGGAAGAAAATGACCAAAGTATTATCATCCTCCAGGTAGTACTGGGTCTGGTCATTAATAGGAAGTGGGGCGTTTTGTGTGATGGGATAGTAACTGACCAAGGGGGATTTCTCCATGCGGTTCTCCATTTGCATGGTGATTTCTTTTGTGAGCAGGGTAACGTAATCCGAACCTACCAGATCTTCTAGTGGCGGCAGCTCGTGAGGAAGTTCTGGGGCGGTGGCTGCGCCGGGGTCTTCTGTGATGGTTGTGGCTGGGATCTCGGTGGAAGAGAGTTCCTCTTGGGGGCGGGATGTGATTCGGCTGCGGTAGAGAAAATAAGTCAGCACGCCGATGGACAGCAGCAGGAGGATTACCAGATAACGTGATTTTGTTCTTTTGCTTTTCATGTCGAAACCTCATTGTGGTGCAATAATTTATGGCTATGGTTGAAAATCGGTTGGTTTGCAGGCAACAGCACTTGCTAAAAAGATTGCTGAACAAAACAGACTGATTGGTCTGCTTAGTATAGCATACGCAGACTGCGCAGTCAATATATATGTGGACATTTTGGAATGGTTCTGCTATACTTATGAAACAGTTCTGTAACGGGGAGAGAAAAGACCTATGAAACAGCAGGAACGGAACCAAAAAAGCAGGGAATTGATTTTAGAACACGCTTTCCGGGAGTTTGCTGCCCAGGGCTACCTGGGAACATCGGTTAATGCGATTTGTGCCAGCGGGGGAATCTCGAAAGGATTATTATACCACTATTACACGGATAAGGATATGCTATATCTGGGCTGTGTACAAAAATGCTTTGATGATATCACTGCCGATTTGAAGGAATGCTTGGGGGGAAAGGTGTTAACAGTTGATGCCTATTTTGAGGCACGTCTGGAATTCTTTAGAAGATTTCCACTGCATCAGCAATTATTTTTTGACGTAGCGGTGAATCCGCCTCAGCATTTGCGCCAAGAACTGTCCCAATGCCGACAACTGTTTGATACGTGGAACGAGAAACTGCTGACGTCTATCCTGAGCACGGAGAAGTTGGCGCAAGGATTTACGCAGGAGGATGCGGTTTGCATGCTGCGCATATTTGGGGATTTGGTTAGTGCGGTTTTGAAAAACGTATTTGCTGACGGGGATGGAAAAATGTATGAGCAATTGTGCCAGCAGGTTCTGCATACGATGCTCTATGGCATGATAGAGCGAAAAAAATAGGTGCTTTTTGACGAAGAATATGGTATAGTGTAGGAAAATGCAGGGGAGGAACGTTGTATGTATCAACCATTGGCTGATTTGCTGCGGCCCACATCGCTGGATGAGGTCTACGGCCAGGAGCATATTTTGGCGCCGGGGGCGGTGCTGCGGCGGCTGATTGACTCCGGGAACATTCCCAACATGGTCTTCTACGGCCCCAGCGGCACGGGGAAGACCACCGTGGCCAACATCATCGCCAAGCAGAGCAACCGCACCCTGTATAAGCTCAATGCCACCACCGCTTCGACGGCGGACATTAAGGAGATCGTGGCCCAGCTGGATACCTTCCTGGCCCCCAACGGGGTGCTTCTGTACCTGGACGAAATTCAGTCCTTCAACAAAAAGCAGCAGCAATCTCTGCTGGAATACATCGAAAACGGCAAAATCACCCTCATTGCCTCCACCACGGAGAATCCCTATTTCTATGTGTTCAACGCCATCCTCAGCCGGTCCACGGTGTTTGAGTTCAAGCAGATTTCCGCCGGGGCGGCCTTGCAGGCGGTACACCGGGCGGTGCGTTTTTTGGAGGAACGGACGGCGCTGATGGCCAAGCCGGAGCCGGGGGCGCTGGAATACATCGCCGGAGCCTGCGGCGGGGATTTGCGCAAGGCTATGAATGCGGTGGAGGTGCTGTTCTCCGCCGGGCAGCCGGTGGGCACGGAGCTCCCGCTGACCTTGGAGGATGCCAAGGCCGTCACCCAGAAAAGCGCCCTCCGGGCGGATCGGGAGGGGGACAACTACTACGATTTGCTGTCGGCGCTGCAAAAGTCCATCCGTGGCTCTGACCCGGATGCCGCCTGCCACTATCTGGCAAGGCTGCTGGAAGCGGGGCAGATGCAGTCGGCCTGTCGGCGGCTGATGGTGATTGCGGCGGAGGACATTGGCCTGGCCTACCCGCAGATCATTCCCATTGTGAACGCCTGTGTGGATATGGCCCTGAAGCTGGGCATGCCGGAGGCCCGCATTCCCCTGGGGGATGCGGCGGTGCTGATGGCCACGTCTCCCAAGTCCAACTCCGGCCACATCGCCCTGGACTTGGCGCTGGCAGATGTGCGCAAGGGAAAAGGCGGCGATTTCCCCCGGCATTTGCAGAACGTCCACGCCGATACCTACACCATGGAGCGGGAGCAGGGCTATCGCTATCCCCATGACTACCCCAACCATTGGGTGGCCCAGCAGTATCTGCCGGACAATCTGGTGGGCACCACATACTATACCTACGGCCCCAACAAGCTGGAACAGGCCGCCAAGCAGTACTGGGACAAAATCAAAGGGTGAAATTATGGACATTCGAGTGAACGACATTCTGGTGATGAAAAAGCCCCACCCCTGTGGGGAAAAGCGGTGGCTGGTGCTGCGCACCGGGGCAGACTTTCGCCTGCGGTGCCTGGGCTGCGGCCATGAGCTGATGACCCCACGCTTCAAGGCGGAGAAAAATATCCGCACGATTGAACGGGAAACCCCCTCCGACTGAACCGGTTGGAGGGGCTTTTTGCTGCCAGGCGGGCTGAGACTGGCGGAACTTGCGCAGGACCCGGGGCCAAAGACGACGGGCTTTTCTTCCGTGGGCTGGTATACTGAGGCTATTCCAATTCGGAGGTGACAGCTTGGAAATCTACCTGGATTTGGCAGTAATTCTCAACTTTCTGGTGGACTTTTTGCTGCTGATGGGGACAAACCGGCTGGCGGGCTTTCCCCTGGAAGCCGGACGGTGCGCTGCCGGAGCGGCGGTAGGGGCGGTTTACGGCGGCGTGTGCCTGCTGCCAGGATTTCGCTTTCTGGGCGGCGCTCTCTGGCGGCTGGTGTTCCTGGGGCTGCTGGCGGCGGCAGCCTTCGGCACGGGGAAGGGAGCCGTCAAACGGGGCGGCGTGTTTGTGCTGCTGAGCATGGCCCTGGGGGGCATTGCCCAGCAGATCCACCGGGGCGGATTTGCGGCCCTGGTGCTCTGCGCCGGGGGCGTGTGGCTGCTGTGCCGGATCGCCTTTGGCGGCGGCATCCTGGGGCAGGAATATGTGGATGTGACCTTGCATTGGGATGGCCGCACCCAGCGGGTGCTGGCTCTGCGGGATACCGGCAACACCCTGCGGGACCCCATTACGGGAGCGCCGGTGCTGGTGGTGTCCGCCCAGGTGGGCCAGCGGCTGACGGGGCTGACCCGGGAGCAGCTGGCAAAGCCCATTGAGACCCTGGCCCAGCGGCCCATACCGGGGCTGCGGCTGATTCCCTACCGGGCGGTGGGGCAAAGCGGCGGCCTGCTGCTGGGATTGTCCCTGGACCGGGTGTGCATGGACGGGCGGCAGATTCGGGCGGTGGCGGCATTTGCCCCGGAGGGGCTGGAGGAGAGCGGTGTGCAGGCGTTGGTGACAGGAGGGGCATTATGAGTATTTGGAAGTGGCTGAAAAAACTGGGTCTGTTTGGCAAAACCCACATTTTCTACATCGGCGGCAGTGAGGTGCTTCCGCCGCCGCTGAAGGGGCAGCAGGAGCGCCAGGCGCTGGAAGCGCTGGAACAGGGGGATGAGCAGGCCAGGCAGCAGCTGGTGGAGCACAATCTGCGGCTGGTGGTCTACATTGCCCGCCGGTTTGAAAACACCGGCATCAATTTGGAGGATTTGATTTCCATTGGTTCCATCGGCCTGATCAAGGCCATCGGCACCTATAAGCTGGACAAAAAAATCAAGCTGGCAACCTATGCTTCCCGGTGCATTGAAAACGAGATCCTCATGTACATCCGAAAGACCTCCAACCAAAAGGCGGAAGTCTCCCTGGAAGAGCCTATCAACATGGACTGCGACGGAAACGAGCTGCTGCTGGCGGATATTTTGGGCACGGATGAGGACATGATTCTGCGGCCCTTGGAAGAACATGCGGAGCTGTGCGTGCTCCGCCAGGCCCTGGGGGAGCTGCCGGACCGGGAGCGGGAAATCGTGCAAATGCGGTTCGGCCTGAACGGCAGCAAGGAGCAGACCCAAAAGGAGGTGGCCCAAAAGCTGGGCATCTCCCAATCGTACATTTCCCGGCTGGAAAAGCGAATCTTGCAGCGGCTCAAGAAAGAGTTTTTGCGCCAGACAAGCTGTGCTTGATTTTTGAAAACGGGTGTGCTATAATCAATACAAAATTTATCGATATAAATTCATATCGATATAAAACATGAGAAAAGCATGAGGAATGTATGGAACAAAAGAAAATCTCCAAATCTGTGCTGAAGCGACTGCCGGGCTACCTGGCGTATCTGAAAAATATGCCGGAAAGTGCACCGCCCAATATCTCTGCCACGGCGCTGGCCAACGCTCTGGGGATGGGAGAGGTGCAGGTGCGCAAGGACCTGGCCATGGTTTCCGACGGCGGGCGGCCCAAAATCGGCTACCTGCGGGAGGCGCTGATTGACGACATCGAGCAGTTTCTGGGCTATGACAATACCACCGATGCCATCTTGATTGGCGCAGGCAAGCTGGGCCAGGCGCTGATGGCCTATAAGGGCTTTGACGAGTACGGGCTGAACATTCTGGCGGCCTTTGACCTAGAGCCGAAGATGACCAAAACCGACGAAGGCAAGCCGGTCTATCCCATTTCCAAGCTGGCCCAGTTCTGCCGGGCCAACAAGGTGCTTATGGGCATCATCACCGTCCCGGCGGAGAGCGCCCAGCAGGTGGCGGACGAGCTGATTGCCGAGGGCATCAAGGCCATCTGGAATTTTGCGCCGGCCCATCTGGACGTGCCCAGCGGCATTTTGGTCCAGTACGAAAACATGGCCACCTCTCTGGCGGTGCTGTCGGTGCACCTGCAAGCCCAAATCAAAGAGGAAAAGGAAGTCAAAAAATAAGCAAGCCCCAGGCAGATACAGAATGTGCCTTAACGGATGTGACCGGGGAAAGGGAAAACACATCCGCCAAGCTGGACACCCGGCATAATAGGATCCCCGCATGATGGAGAGATCGCTATGGACCCAGAATTGTACATAGTAAAATACCCATGGAAAACAGAATATGCAGAAGGCGATGTGGACAATGCAGAATTTGACGATGAGAAAATCTTGCGATGCCCCCTATGCGGAAGATATATTTCTGCATCCTATTGGAAGCACCCTCGGGAAGTTGCGCTGACTAAGCGGAATCTCCCGGACTTCCTTTACGCTGACTTTAGTCATCCGTTTTGCTAAAGGAAGTCCCGATTCCAAAGTATTACTACATTGAGCTGGCCCGCAGCAGCATGACCGTCAACCATGAGAAATCGGTGATTGTCTATGGCAATCAGCGAGAAGGAAACTATGCCGAGCCATGTCCGCTGTGCCGCCCAGTGCCGGGAACCTATGATTTTATCCGCCATTTGGAATTCAATATGGAGCAGTATGAGGGGTATGACATTTTCTTCACCTATGAGCTGGGCGGGGAAGCCATCCTCTCAAAGCGATTTGTGGATGTCTGTCAGGCAAATGGGCTGACCAATCTCCATTATCGACCTGCGGCAAAAATTGGGGCCAAGGAAGCGGCCTATTTCCTGGACGGAGTCGAAAGCGATGAAGAAGAGAACTAGGTGCGCAATTTGCCCCCCGCCGTTTTACGTAACTTTTTTGACAAACGAAACCGCCGCATCCGGCATGGGATGCGGCGGTCATTTTGTTATTTTCCGGGCTTGAAGGAATCCTTCAGGCTGACGCTGCGGTTAAACACCAGGTGTTCCGGCGTGCAGTCCCGGGAATCGGGGCAGAAGTAGCCCAGGCGCATGAACTGGTAGGAGGCGGGAGCCTTGGCATTTTTCAGGCTGGCTTCCACCTTGCAGCCGGTGAGCACTTCCAGGGAGTGGGGATTCAGGCAGGCCAGGAAATCCTTTCCGGCGGCATCCGGGTCCGGGTCGTCGAACAGATTCTCATACTGCCGCACCTCGGCATCGGCGCAGTTGCCGGCATCCACCCAGTGGATAGTAGCGCCCTTGACCTTCCGGCCGTCGGCAGGGTCGCCGCCCCGGGAGTCGGGGTCGTAGGTGGCCAGCACCTCGGTGACGTTGCCGTTTTCGTCGGTGACACAGCCGGTGCACTGGATGAGGTAAGCGCCCTTCAGCCGGCACTCCGGGCCGTCGGGATAGAGCCGCTTGTACTTGGGGATGGGCTGGGCCAGGAAATCATCGGCTTCGATCCACAGATTCCGGGAGAAGCTGACCTCCCGGGTGCCGTCCTCGGGACGGTTGGGGTTATTCTCCACGGTGACGGTTTCGGTCTTGCCCTCGGGGTAGTTGGTGATGGTGAGCTTAATGGGCTTCAGCACCGCCATGACCCGCTGGGCGGTTTCGTTCAGATCCTCCCGCAGGCAGAATTCCAGGAAGGCGTAGGGGATGGTGTTGGGGCTTTTGGCTACGCCTACCCGCTCGCAGAAGTTGCGGATGGACTTGGGGGTGTAGCCACGGCGGCGCAGGCCGCACAGGGTGGGCATCCGGGGGTCATCCCAGCCGGAGACATAGTTGTTTTCCACCAGCGCACGGAGCTTGCGCTTGCTCAGCACGGTGTGGTCAATGCCCAGCCGGGCAAACTCGATCTGCCGGGGCTTGTGGGGCACGGACACATTGTCCACCACCCAGTTGTACAGGGGACGGTGGTTTTCAAATTCCAGGGAGCACAGGGAGTGGGTGATGCCCTCCAGCGCATCCTGGATGGGATGGGCAAAGTCGTACATGGGGTAGATGCACCACTTGTCCCCCTGGCGGTGGTGGTGCATGTGGCGAATGCGGTAGATGACGGGGTCACGCATATTGAAGTTGCCGGAGGCCAGGTCAATCTTGGCCCGAAGAGTGTAGCGGTTGTCCTCAAATTCACCGGCTCGCATCCGGGCGAACAGGTCCAGGCTTTCTTCAATAGGACGGTCCCGGTAGGGGGAGATGGCCGGGTGGTCCACGTCGCCCCGGTTGGCCTTAAATTCCTCCGGGGTCAGCTCGCACACGTAAGCCAGGCCCTTCTTGATCAGCTCTACGGCGAATTCGTAGTCCTTTTCAAAGTAGTCCGAACCATAGTAGAACCGGTCGCCCCAGTCGAAGCCCAGCCAGTGGATGTCCTCCTGGATCGCCTCGACGAACTCCACGTCCTCCTTGGTGGGGTTGGTGTCGTCCATGCGCAGGTTGCACAGGCCGCCATACTTCTCGGCGGTGCCGAAGTCGATGATCAGAGCCTTGCAGTGGCCGATGTGCAGATAGCCGTTAGGCTCCGGCGGAAACCGGGTGTGCACGGTTTGACCGGCGTACTGCCCGCCGGGGGCGATATCCTCATCAATAAAAGCGTGGATGAAATTTTTGCTTTCAGGGGTCTCAGCCATGGTAAAAACCATCCTCTCTGGTAAATCTCTAGTTTCCCGGTGCGTAAAGCACGGGCTATATTTTGCCATTATACCCCATCGGAGCCGGTTTTGCAACCAATATTCCCGCCAGAATCCCGTTTTTTCCAGGGACGGGATGTGTGAAAAGTGTACAGTGCAGGAGATTTTGTAAAAAAGAAGAAAACATTTTCAGAAATCTTTAATTTAATGGTTGTCAATTGGGCGAACTTATATTAAAATAGACAAGGAAATGAAAAGGAGTGATATGATTTGCCTGAACTCAAATATAAGCGCATTCTGCTGAAACTCAGCGGCGAAGCCCTGGCGGGCGAGCAGCACAGGGGCCTGGACTTTGACGTGATCCACTCGGTCTGCCAGGTCATCAAGACCTGCCACGACATGGGTGTCCAGATCGGCCTGGTCATTGGCGGCGGCAACTTCTGGCGGGGCGTCAAGGATGGGGCGGACAAAATGCAGCGATCCCACGGCGATGCCATGGGAATGCTGGCTACGGTGATGAACTCCATCGCCATGGCCGATGCCCTGGAAAAGCACGGCCTGGATGCCCGGGTGCTCACTGCTGTGGAGATGCACAAATTCGCCGAATACTTTACCCGGGATACGGCGGACCGCTACCTCAACGAGGGAAAGGTGGTCATTTTCGCCGCCGGCACCGGCAACCCCTATTTCTCCACCGACACCGGCGCAGTGCTCCGGGGCGTGGAGATCGAAGCCGATGCGGTGCTGATGGCCAAGAATGTGGATGCCATCTATTCGGCTGACCCCAATGTGGACCCCAACGCCCAGCGCTACAGCCGCC
>X4_Red_Fox__coassemble_247_pt1 | contig 8982 bp, 9 predicted proteins | sample X4_Red_Fox__metabat2_low_PE_004 | metagenome-assembled genome bin X4_Red_Fox
ACATCCAAACCGCCCGCTACGTCCGCTCCTACCAGGGCCTGCTGACACATATCTACTCATCCCTGGCATTTTCCGCACTTTTGCTGCTTTTCAACTATTGATTCGCATCCTCGGGGGAAGGTGGCTCACCGCAGGCGAGACGGATGTGGAACGGCGAAACCTCCCACCTATCACAGCACCTACCGGGTTCCACCGCACCCAACTTGGCTCTCCCTCTGGGAGAGCTGGCGGCGAAGCCGACTGAGAGGGTCGGCGTGCCGCCGCTGTCAATTACGAGGCGGCCATTGGCCGCTGACAATTCGAGTCTGTTACCCTGGCAGTAAACCACCACCTTTGGGGGTCACCCGGGCGGCGTGCCGCCGCTGTCACCTACGAGCCTGAAACCCTGGCGGTAGACCACCACCTCAGGGGGTCACCCGGTTCGATACAGCTCAGTGATTTGGACAAGAAAAAAACTGGTGCTTTCTGCGTAGGACGGGGGCATGCCCCCGCCGACCATGTGCGTTTTTACCGCATCCCCCAAGTTCCACCGCACCAACGCCTTCCCTCTCGGGGGAAGGCGGCTCGCCGCAGGCGAGACGGATGTGGAACGGCGAAACCTCCCACCTATCACAGCACCTACCGGGTTCCACCGCACCCAACTTGGCTCTCCCCCTGGGAGAGCTGGCGGCGAAGCCGACTGAGAGGGGCGGCGTGCCGCCGCTGTCATTTACGAGCCTGCACCCCTGGGAACTGCCCCCCAGGGGTGTTACATCTACCTGTGTGGCTTATCTTCACAAAAAGGACAGGTATTTTGTCACGAATTCCCTGGCGACTTTTTGGACAAAATGTTGAAAAATGTGCAACACCAGGAAAATGATTTGCTTTTTTCCCCAGTGTGTGATACAGTATGTAGGCGTTACAGAGATAATCGAAAAGGATAACAAAAAAATCGAAATCGGAACACGGAAAGGGGTATGAGAGATGTCTCATAAGTATGTCTACCTGTTTACGGAAGGTAATGGAAAAATGCGGGAGCTTCTGGGCGGCAAAGGGGCCAATTTGGCCGAAATGACCAACATCGGTTTACCTGTCCCCCAGGGCTTTACTATTTCTACGGAAGCCTGCACGAAATATTACGAAGACGGCCGGACCATCAACAGCGAAATCCAGGCCCAAATCATGGAGTATGTGGACAAGCTGGAGGAAATCACCGGCAAGAAGTTCGGCGATTTGGAAAATCCCCTGCTGGTCTCCGTCCGCTCCGGCGCCCGGGCCTCCATGCCCGGCATGATGGATACCATTTTGAACCTGGGCCTGAACGAGGATGTGGTGGGCGTTATGGCCGCCAAGTCCGGCAACCCCCGGTGGGCCTGGGACTGCTACCGTCGGTTTATTCAGATGTACTCCGACGTGGTCATGGAAGTGGGCAAGAAGTACTTTGAAGTCCTCATCGACCAGATGAAGGAGCGCAAGGGCGTGACCCAGGATGTGGATCTGACGGCTGAGGATCTGAAGGAGCTGGCCGGCCAGTTCAAGGCTGAGTACCGTGCCAAGCTGGGGATGGACTTCCCCACCGACCCCAAGGAGCAGCTCATGGGCGCCATTCAGGCGGTGTTCCGTTCCTGGGATAACCCCCGTGCCAACGTCTACCGCCGGGAAAACGACATCCCCTACTCCTGGGGCACTGCCGTCAACGTCCAGTCCATGGCCTTCGGCAACATGGGCGACGACTGCGGCACCGGCGTGGCCTTTACCCGCAACCCCGCCACCGGCGAGAAGAAGCTGTTCGGCGAGTTCCTGACCAACGCCCAGGGCGAGGACGTGGTGGCCGGTGTCCGCACCCCCATGCCCATCTCCGAAATGGCGGAGAAGTTCCCCCAGGCTTTCGCCCAGTTTACCGACGTTTGCCAGATTCTGGAAAATCACTATCACGATATGCAGGACATGGAGTTCACCGTGGAAAACGGCAAGCTCTACATGCTCCAGACCCGCAACGGCAAGCGCACCGCCTCTGCCGCTCTGAAAATCGCCTGCGACCTGGTGGACGAGGGCATGATCGACGAAAAGCAGGCCGTGGCCATGATCGAGCCTCGGACCCTGGATACCCTGCTGCATCCCCAGTTTGATGTCAAGGCCCTGAAAAATGCCCGGCCTGTGGGCCGTGCCCTGGCCGCCTCCCCCGGAGCCGCCTGCGGCAAGGTGGTCTTCACCGCTGAGGATGCCAAGACCTGGGCAGAGCGGGGCGAGAAGGTGATTCTGGTCCGTCTGGAGACCTCTCCTGAGGACATCGAGGGCATGATGTCAGCCCAGGGCATTCTCACCGTCCGGGGCGGCATGACCTCTCACGCCGCCGTGGTGGCCCGGGGCATGGGCCGCTGCTGTGTCTCCGGCTGCACCGAAATCGCCATGGACGAAGAAAACAAGCGGTTCACTCTCTCCGGCAAGACCTATCAGGAGGGCGACTGGCTGAGCCTGGACGGCTCCACCGGCTGCATCTACGCCGGTCAGATTCCCACGGTGGATGCTGAGATCGCCGGCGAGTTCGGCCGCATCATGGCCTGGGCAGACAAGTACCGCCGCCTGCGGGTGCGCACCAATGCCGACACCCCCCGGGATGCCATCAAGGCCCGTTCCCTGGGCGCTGAGGGCATCGGCCTGTGCCGGACGGAGCACATGTTCTTCGAGGAAGGCCGCATTGCCACTTTCCGGGAGATGATCTGCGCCGATACCCTGGAAGAGCGGGAACAGGCCCTGAACAAGCTGCTGCCCATGCAGCAGGCGGACTTCGAGGCCCTGTACGAGGCCATGGAGAGCTACCCCGTCACCATCCGCTTCCTGGATCCCCCGCTGCACGAGTTCGTGCCCAACACCGAGGAAGAAATCGCCGCCCTGGCCGCTGCCCACGGCAAAACCGTGCAGCACATCAAGGACATCATCGCCTCCCTGCATGAGTTCAACCCCATGATGGGCCACCGTGGCTGCCGCCTGGCCGTCACCTACCCGGAGATTGCCGCCATGCAGACCAAAGCCGTTATCCGGGCCGCTCTGGCTGTTCAGGGCCGCCACTCCGACTGGAACCTGGTGCCGGAGATCATGATCCCCCTCACCGGCGACGTCAAGGAGCTGAAATACGTCAAGGACGTGGTGGTGAAGGCCGCCGACGAGGAGATCGCCGCCGCCGGCATCCAGCTGAAGTATGAAGTGGGCACCATGATTGAGATCCCCCGTGCCTGCCTCACCGCCGATGCCATCGCCAAGGAAGCTGAGTTCTTCTGCTTCGGCACCAATGATTTGACCCAGATGACCTTCGGCTTCAGCCGTGACGATGCAGGCAAGTTCCTGGATTCCTACTACACCGCCAAGATTTTCGAGAATGACCCCTTCGCCAAGCTGGACCAGGTGGGCGTGGGTGCGCTGATGGAAATGGCCGTCACCAAGGGCAAGTCCGTCCGCCCCAACATGCACACCGGCATCTGCGGCGAACACGGCGGCGACCCCATGAGCGTAGAATTCTGCCACAAAATCGGCCTGGACTACGTCTCCTGCTCCCCCTTCCGAGTCCCCATCGCCCGTCTGGCCGCCGCCCAGGCTGCTATCAAGGAAGGTTAACTCCCCCATATTGCCAAACATACAACAGGCCCTGCCGTTTTGGCGGGGCCTGTTCTTTTCTATGGCGAAGCCCCCGTCCATGTGGACGGGGGCTTTTCTTACAGGGGGGATTGCTTGATTTTGGCGTAGCGGCGGGGGTATTGTTTGGGGGTGGGGGCGATTTTTCGCAGGATGATGACGGCGTGGGCGGTACCGTCGATGGGGAATTCCTTGACTTCCTCCAATTTCAGTCCCAGCTGGCGGATGGCGTTTTTGCACTCGGCCAGCTCCTCCCGGGCGGCTGCGCCCTTCATGGCCAGCACCGCACCGCCTACCTTCACGTAGGGGGCGGTCAGCTCCAGCAGGATGTTCAGCCGGGCCACGGCCCGGGATGTGGCATAGTCATACTGCTCCCGGTGCTGGGCCACCGCTTCCTCTGCCCGGGCGGTGATGCACTGGGCCTGGACGGAAAGCTGGGGCAGCACCGTCTCCAGCCACTTCATCCGCTTGCCCAAGCTGTCCAGCAGCGTTACATCCGCCTCCGGGCAGGCAATGGCCAGAGGCACCCCGGGAAATCCCGCTCCGCAGCCCACGTCGATCAGCCGCTTCCCCTGCAAATCCGCACAGGCCAGCACCGTCAGGCTGTCCAGCAGGTGGAGATTGGCCACCTGGCGGTCCTCTGTAATGGCGGTGAGGTTCATCACCGCATTCTGCTGCACCACCGCACGGCCGAAGGCGCACAGCGTCTCCACCTGCTCCGGCGGCAGCTCCAGCCCCAGCTGGGGCAGACCTTCTTCCAATGTTTCTTTCATCATAGCATTCACCTGGCATTGACAATGCCGCTCAAATCCACCTGGCTCTCGTCATAGGGGTCAAAGGGCGACTCCTCCACCGTAATGGAGGGCAGCACCACCGTCTGGATGTGCCAGTTCACCAGCAGATCGCAGACCTGGCCATAGGAGGCAGCCCCTGCTTCGTCTCCGCTGAGCTTCAAATAGAGATCGTTCACCCGGTTGGCCAAGCTGGTTCCGGCCTTGTTTTGCCGGGAAGCGAAAAAGCCGTCGTAGGCGGCCATATCCGCTGCCAGCTGCTGGCTCACTCCCTGAGCCACCTTGGCCGCTGCCGCCTGGGCAGACTGGGCGTTCACCGAGGACAGGGCGTTGTAGCAGTAGCGGAAGGCCATGAAGTAGCCGGAATACTGGAACTGCTGGTCCGGGTGGGCGGAGCAGGCCAGGAAGGCGGCAAAGTTGGCATCCCGCTCCGGGGCAATACACATCCGGTGGGACATCTCATGGGCCATGGTAAAGGGCAGGGCCACATCGGGAATCTGGGGATTCACCGCCGCCTCGCCGGTGATGCCGAAGGTCACGCCGGTGATGCCCATGGAGCTGTACATATCCGCCCAGCCCAGCTTCTTCACCGGCAGGGTGCAGCCGGCGAAAATGGAATAGTGGTGGTCATAGGTCAGGCTTTGGAATCCCTCCCCAGCCATCTGGGCCAGGGTTTCAAAATCCGCAAAGTCCACATTGCCCTGGCCGTCCCGGCTGACCTTGGCCGCCAGGGCGTTGGCCTTGTCCCGGTAGTACTCCGTGGCCTCGGTCAGCTCCTCCAGATTATACCCGGCCACTTCCAGACGCATATCGTCCGCCAGGTCACCGGCATAATAGTTAAGGCCCCAGCACATGGTGTGCAGCAAAAACACACCGGCGCCCACGGCGCAAACCCAGCCAAACCACTGGACCGGATTCCACTTGAGCACCACCATCAGCACAAAGCTGGCCAGAATCAGCACCCCCAGCGCCACTGCCAGCAGCTGCCACACCGGGAACTCCACCGCCCCGGTCCACTGGGCCAGATATCCCTGGAACGTCCGGCCCACATAGGGATAAATCATGTCCACCAGGGTAGAAAACCGCTCTCCAAACTGCATCAGCACCCAGGCAATGCCGCCCAGGATGCCCGCCGTCAGATAGCCGAACCAATATTTCAAAGGAAACGCCTCCCCCAATTACAAACTGGTATTCCCGGCGCATCCGCCGGGTGGCGCTCTGTATCAGAACGTCCGCACCATACCATTGTAATAGTATAACACAATTTCCCCCGGTTGTCTTCCCCTATTTTCTTAAATTTTCGTGAAAAACCCAGACTAAGGCCCTTGCGTTCCCCGGGCCAGGGCTATCACGGCCTGGGCCAGCTGCCTGGCTGCCAGCAACGCCTCTGCCCGGGTGTTTCCCGCCGCTCCCACCTCGATGAGCAGCCCGCCGGGGCATAGGTCCTGGTTAAACCGGCTTCGGCGCAGCTGGGTGGGGCGGGTGATGCCGGGGCACTGCCGCTCCAGCTGGGCCTGCAATTTCAGCCCCAGGCTCAGATTCTCCTGGTAGCCGTCGTGATTGGCCCCCAGCACCACCATCAGCTGGGCCGCCTCCTGCCCCGCCACCTGGGCCAGCGTCCGCAGCTGTCCCCCGGCCCCGCCGGAAGCATCCCGGTGGAGATCCAGCACCAGCTGAATGCTGGGATACTGGGCCAGATACTCCCGTATGGCCTTCCGGGCATCCACGTAGGAGCCATTGTAAGAGGGATGGTCGTGGAGCTGCCGGTCCTGGATGGTGGGGATCCCGGCCTGATCCAATAGCGCCGCCACCTCCGCCCCGATGGAGAGCATGTTGTGTTCCTCGTCCAGAGTCCGCCAGGCGGCGGAAGCTTCGTATGGCTCGTCCCCGGCGGTGTAGCTCTCGGTGCCGTGGGTGTGGAGGATCAGCACCGTGGGCTGCTGCCCGTACAGCTCCCAGGTCAGGGGCTGTTCCAGCAGGGCAGGCAGGTCCGGCTCCTTCCGGGCAGAAATCTGCACCGCCCCCAGCTCCTCCCGGGAAAACAGGGGCAGCGGCATCCAGGGCGGGGGCGACTCTGCAAAAGCCGGGCGGTATTGCGGCGCTTCCGGCGTTTCCGGCTGGGCCTGCCGCACATCCCGCCCGGTTTCCAGGTAAATCAAAAACGCCTGCCCCTCCCCCTGAAACAGCCACCGGGCCGCCCGTTCCGGCACGCCGGAGGCAAACAGCCGCAGCAGCACCGCCCAGGCCAGGGCCGTCAGCCCCACCCGCCAGCTTCTGCGCTCCATATCCACCTACTGCCTCTCCCCTTCCCCGAAAGCGAAAAAAGATACAAGGCCGCAAGCCATGGGGCTTCTTTCTGACCTTGTATCTTCTTTTTTTCAAACTTTTTTATGCCGACTATTCGACAACGTTTTCGCAAATTACGTGCTTTTCTCCTGCTGCCGTGGCCGCCACTTGGGGCGGCTGCGAAGCTGGATGCGCAGCTGTTGAAAAAAGGTCCGCAGAAGCTGGCTGCACGGCTCCTCCAGCACCCCTGCCGTCACCTGGGGATGGTGGTTAAAGTCCATGGCAAACAGACTGCACACCGAGGAAACCGCCCCGCACTTGGCATCCGAAGCGCCGTAGACCACCCGGGGGATCCGGGCATTGACAATGGCCCCGGCGCACATGGGGCACGGCTCCAGGGTCACATACAGGGTGCATTCCCACAGCCGCCAGCCTCCCAGATTCTCACAGCTCTGGGCAATGGCCTCGATTTCCGCATGGGCCAGGGCGGACTTGTCCCCCTCCCGGCGGTTGCGGCCCCGGCCTACGATCTCTCCCTGGCGGACGATTACGCAGCCCACCGGCACCTCCCCGGCATCGAATGCCTCCTGGGCCAGCTTCAGGGCTTCTTCCATGAATTTCTCGTCTTGGTCCATGTTCCATCCTTCCCACCGCCGGTTTCCCGGCGGCTGATATTGACAGTATAGCAAACTCCGGCGAAAGATTTTGTCGGACGAAGTCCGACAGCGCTTCTAAAAAATATGGGCTATCATAGGGCCATCTTTTATACAGAAAGGCGGAACCCTATATGTATCTGGAATTTCCCTACTCCCTGTTTTATGACCCCCAGGCCCAGCAGCCCCAGTGCTTCTGCGACCGCTGCGGCTGCGAGTGCTATGCCCCCGGCCTGCACTGCCTGCGCTGTGAACGGAGGGGCCTATGACTCTGGCAGAACTGAGCAAGGATTACGAAGCGGCGGCGGTGCCCCTTCGTCAGCGCTTAAGCCAGCTGCGCCGTCAGCTGGCCCAGGCCCAGGACCCGGAAGAAATTTTCCACCTCAAGCGCCGCATTCAGGAGCTGACCCCTATGCTCACCCAAATGAACGAGCTGGCCGAACTCACCGCCCACTACTACGAAAGGGGGTACTGGCGCAGTGACAAATACACCCTATAACGGCCCACGGCTGCCGCCCCGGGTGCTCAAGCAGCGGCTGAACCAGGTGATCCAAACAGAACTGACCCAGCGGGAGCGGGAGACACTGCTGGGCCGCTGGCTTCACGACAAGACCCTGACCCAGCTGGCCCAGGAGCAAGGCATCAACAAAAGCACCGCCTGCCGCACCTATCACCGGGCCATGGGGAAGGTGCGGCGGTTCTTGCGGTATTCTACGGACATTCCTTAACCAGTTCACGACCGGACGGATTTTCAGCAAAAATCCGGATTACAGGTCGTCATAGGTCACCAGCTGCACCTGGTTTTCTTCCAGCCAGGCTTTCGTCTCCGGGGCGGTGCACATGGCTACCTCCATAGCCCGCTGCCGGGTCAAATAGGAGGTCTGGTACACGTATTCATCCACATAACCGGGATGGCACACCATCATCACACAGCCGTCCTCTCCCACGTCCCGCAGGGCTGCCTCTTTCAGGCTCTGGAAGGGGTCGTAGTCCGGCTTCATGCTGTCCATGCTCACGTACAGCCGGCTGTTGCGGAAGCCCACGCTGCCGCCTCTTGGGTCCATGCTCAGGTAGTGCAGGCCGTGGCGCTGGGCCACGATTTCCAAGCCCCGGAACAGGTTGGCGCTGGGCACGGCATGGGCCTCCAGGTAATGGGGCTTGTCCCCCACCAGCTCCACAAAGCGCTGGTACTGGGCCTCGATTTCCAGCAGCACCTCCTCCAGCACCACGAAATCCTCCTTGGCCTGGCGGTAGTCCATCTTGTTCTTAAACAGGCCGTTTTCCTGCACCAGGCTGGGGATTTTCGCCGGGTCCGTCAGGGGACGGCCCTCACAGATGTTGGTATGCTGGCCATAGCACACCGGCACCCCGTTCAGCAGCGCCACGCCATGGGCCGCCGCCTCCATGTTGGGCATCAACCCCACACTGCGGATAATGCCCTCATGGACGGACTTGGCAATGCCATAGTTAACGGCCTCACAATACCCCAAATCATCCGCCCGAACCAAAACACGTCTCATACAACTCGCTCCTTTTTCTTTAATGTGGATACCCCCATTATAAAATCCCCCACTCCCCTTGTCAAGCGGGCGGCGTGCCGCCGCTGTCAATGGCGAGACTGATACCCAGGCGATAGACCACCA